>ERZ773248.105-NODE-105-length-117435-cov-6.483064_pt1 | contig 117435 bp, 99 predicted proteins | sample MGYA00580518_ERZ773248 | MGnify/ENA primary metagenome ERZ773248 (study PRJEB29015, sample SAMEA2737762) | human gut metagenome | biome: human gut; feature: human-associated habitat; material: faeces | place: China | collected 2012 ...
GGGGATAGGCTCTCTTTGCTGGCGTCTGTTTCGCTCTACAAATCAGAATTTAAAAAGTGCCTCCCTTATGACATCATCCATCCAAATACATAACGGAGTGACAAAAAACCATATAATAAGAAATGGAATACAAATCTGCCCCCGGTAATTAAAAGGCACTTTTGAGTAATCCCATACATGAAGCTTCAAATAAATATTCACAATGACACCAGTTAAATATTCATAAGAAATAATAATAAGACTTCCCAGTATCATTTGCAAAAGAAAAGAGGGATGCCATTCTTTCCCTTCATTTAACAAACCAATGGTATAAAAAGACAGACCTCCGCAAATAATCATAGATACATGAGAATATCCCCGATATAAAATCTCAAAATTAAAATATGCCATTCCTCCAAAACTAATAAGAAATAATGGCTGTACTATTTTTGTTCTTACAAACTCTCTCATTCTCCGCTGCTCCTAAAACACAATATTTATTGTGGATAGTATTTGACCTCAGAGTTTTTTCTATACTTTCATTATTTTACTTTTTTAAATTTTACTAACCGACATTTTGCATAATAATCATCTTTCTCTGCCTGCTTTTTACTAATTCTTTTTTTAGAAATAACTCGTCTTTTATTATGCTTTATTATTGCCTTTTCATGATAATATGGCACATCATTTAAATATATTCCCGAGCTTGTATCTAATTTTCCTACCCCATTTTTCACTTTCAATCTACAAGAAAAATGATGACCACCATAAACCAAAGATTTTTTATGATAACAAAGTCTTGAACTTGGTCCAGCACCAATATATCCAATATATCTAATTTTCCTTTTATAATATTGATATAGATGTGCCTCATTCGTTGTTCCATACCAATCGTCTCTAGTATTCCATACACGATCTGTAATTAACAACACCGGTGTATCTAGCTTCACAATTGCCATGTATAAAGTTTTCTTCTTTTTCCTCACCTGTTTTTTGGCAAATTTCTTATATATTTTAGTGTAATTCACATGGGACTTTGCCTCTGTTGGGGCTGAAACTGTTCCTGCAATTCCCAGCATTAGAAAAAAACAGATTATTGTCCTCTTTAAACTTTTTTTCATAATCATACTCCTTTAAAACTTAATGTAAATATATCAGAAATCCATGAACTTCGGAAGCTAAAATTCTTATTTCACTTTTCCAGCCAAAGCACAGCCTTCTGAGAATGAAATAATCCTTATTTGTGGCCTCGAAGCAAGGTTTGGATGCAAGCAAATAGGGCGCGCATTCAAACCGCCGCGACTAAAGTCACAAATAAGGATTATTTCATTCTCGGAAGGTGTCTACCTTGCCTGCGGCAAATCAACTTTTACAGTACTTTGGAGAGAAACTCCTGTGTTCTGGCCTCTTTCGGATGATCAAAGATATCCTCCGGTGTTCCCTGTTCAAGGATTCTTCCCTCATCCATAAACATAACACGAGTCCCCACTTCTTTGGCAAATCCCATCTCGTGGGTTACTACTGCCATTGTCATTCCCTGATCGGCAAGGTTTTTCATTACTTCTAAAACTTCTCCTACCATTTCCGGGTCAAGGGCGGATGTTGGTTCATCAAAAAGCATCATTTTCGGCTTCATCGCAAGAGAACGAACGATGGCAATTCTCTGTTTCTGTCCACCGGATAACTGTCCCGGATAAGCGTCTGCTTTTTCTTCTAAGTTAACCAATTTAAGAAGTCTAAGAGCTTCTTCTTTCGCTTCTTCTGACTTCATTAACTTCAGACGTACCGGTGCAAGTGTAATATTTTCCATGATCGTCTTATGTGGGAAAAGGTTAAAATGCTGAAATACCATTCCCATATGCTGACGCACTTTATTAATGTCTGTTTTTGGATCTGTAATATCAATGCCATCAAAGATAATCTGTCCGGATGTCGGACGCTCTAAGAGGTTCATGCAGCGAAGAAAGGTTGACTTACCAGAACCAGATGGTCCGATGATAACGATTTTCTCGCCTGGAGCGATATGTTCATTAATATCTTTTAATACCTGATGGTCTCCAAAAGATTTGCATAAATTTTTAACGGATATCACTTTCTCTTAATCTCCTTTCCAGTTTGCCCATAAGCCATGTAAAGAACATGACAATTACAAGGTAAATTACTGCTACGATTAATAATGGCATCATAGCATCGTATGTTATACCACGGATAATATCTCCGCCTCTTGTTAACTCGTTAAGACCGATATAACCACAGATAGATGTTTCTTTTAATAATGTGATCATTTCATTTACTAATGCCGGCAGGCAGTTTTTGATTGCCTGTGGCATGATAATCTGTAACATGGTATCTGTATAGCCAAGTCCTAAGGAACGTCCTGCTTCCATCTGTCCTTTATCAACAGACATGATACCTGAACGGAAAATTTCTGCAACATATGCCCCGGAGTTCACACCAAATGTGATAACCGCTACCATAACTTTATTGTTAGAAGATGCTAAAACAATAAAGAACATAATCAATAACTGTACCATCGTTGGCGTACCACGAATAACTGTCAGATACACTCGACAGATCAGGTCTGCCAGCTTAATCAGAAAACTTCCAAAACCTTTACTCTGATCTTCTTTCAGCTGATCATGTGTTGTACGGATTACCGCAATGACTGCTCCAAGAACTAATCCCAGAATCAATGCAAGAAATGTTACTTCTAATGTTACTTTAAGACCATCTGTAATGTACTTCCAACGCTGATCTGCAATAAAGTCCAATATAAACTTTGCTTTTATGCCTGAAAACCACTCACTCAAAATCTCAACCTTCTCTTTCTTAAATATTCATTCGTATTTACCTGTTACTTTCTGTTACTTTATAAAACAAAAGAGTACCCGGGACAACTGCCCCGGGTATGGAAAGCGGTATACACTGCTTCCTGCTTTTTCATATCATAGCTACAATCTCCGTAACTACGTATAATTATTTGATGTATTTGTCAAGAATCTTCTGGATAGTTCCATCTTCTTTCAGCTCTTTTAATGCTCCGTTTACTGCGTTAAGTAAATCAGTATTGCCTTTCTGAATTGCTGCTGCATAATCTTCCTGCACATAATCTGTATCAAGAATCTGTAAACCATCTGTTGTCTCAACGAAAGACTTCGCTGGCTGGTTATCAATGATTACTGCATCAATCTTACCGCTTGTAAGAGCCATAACTGCGTCAGCACCTTTATTGTATTCTTCTACGTTTTCTTCGCCAAAGTCATCTTTTGCGTAGATGTCACCAGTTGTTGCTAACTGCACACCAATCTTTTTACCTTTTAAGTCATCAATAGACTTAATGGAAGAACCTTCTTTTACGATAACGGACTGAATACCTGTTGCATAGCTGTCAGTGAAGTCAACAGACTGCTTTCTCTCATCTGTTACAGTCATACCTGCAAGACCTAAATCTGCTTTACCTGACTGTACTGCTGTGATGATAGAGTTAAATTCCATATCCTGAATCTCCAACTTCAGTCCTAATTTATCTGCGATCGCTTTTGCGATGTCAGCATCAATACCAACAATATCATTACCCTCATAAGATTCATATGGTGGGAATGTCGCATTCGTTGCCATTGTTAACACACCGTCTTTTGCTGTCTTTACTGTAGCTGTTCCATTAGCAGAAGTACTGGATTCTGCTGACTTTTTGTCGTTGCTGCTACCGCATCCAGCTAACATAGATACAGACATAACAACTGCAAGCGCAACGGCTGCTAATTTTTTCATCTTCATTTTTTTCTCTCCTTTGTTTCATTTCATTACAAGTTTTTCTAAAAAAATTTGCGTATTGCAAGAAAGCTGCACAATGCTTTCTTCTAAATATAAAAAATACCACAAACCGAATAAAAACACAAGTGCTTCTTGCATATTCTTTGAATAAATATTCATCAAACTTACTTTAAGTTAATAAAATGAACATGTACTATGCATTTTTATACTTTTCTTCGGATATCCGGAAGCTGCGCTAATACAATCGCAATAAACATAAGTACACAGCCGATCAATTCTCTTGTTGTAAGAAGCTGATGAAGGAACAAATATCCTGAAAGGACAGAGAACACAGATTCCAAACTCATAATCAGTGCCGCTACCGTTGGATTTAATCCTTTTTGTCCCAGAATCTGCAACGTATATCCTACTCCTGTTGACATAATACCTGTATAAAGAATCGGGCCTGCCGCATTTAAAATCATTGCCATATTCGGACTTTCAAATAAAAACATACAGATTGCGCCAAGCATTCCGCCGGTAAGGAACTGAATGCAAGACATTTTTACCCCATCTACAAATGGATTATAATGGTCTATCGCGAGAATCTGTCCTGTGTATAAAAAGGAACAGCATAAAATGAGAGCATCCCCTCTCTGAATTGTCATTTTTTCTGTAATACATAAAAAATACAGCCCGGCTAATGCGATAACTACGCCAATCCAAGTGAGGATTCCGCAGTATTTTTTAAAGAAAAGGCCGACAACCGGTACGATAATAATATAAAATGTTGTGATAAATCCTGCCTTTCCTACGGTTGTGTACTGAATTCCCGTCTGCTGAAAACAGTTTGCTAAAAATAAAAATATTCCGCATACAATTCCACTTTCTAAAAGCCGCTTATTTTTCCAGCTTAATTTTTCTTCCTCTGCCTGCATCTTTTGAAAGCTGTTAATACCGTTATCTGAGGCTGTTTTTACACTTTCACTCCGTCTTTTTTTTCGAATATTATCAATGACCATAATGACCGGAATCAGAAATAATCCTCCAATCACGGAGCGAAGACAAATAAATGTAAATGGCCCGATATAATCCATACTTACACTCTGTGCTACGAATGCTGCACCCCATATCATTGCTGTCAGAAACAGAAAAATCGTGTCTCGTATCTTATGTGTTTTCATCTCCATTTCTTCTTTTCTTCCTCTTTTCCTCTCAAACTTACCTGCAAATCTCGCAGATAAAACAGATTATACTCCAATCTTATTATGTAAACAAGATATTTTCTGCCTTTTTCCTTGCCAGTTACTTTATTTTCATGTAGAATATTCATTTAGAACACTTTTAAAATTTACAATACAGGAGGAATTTTTATGGCTCAGTTATGGGGCGGACGATTCACAAAAGAAACCGACAAACTGGTTTACAATTTTAATGCGTCCATCAATTTTGATAAGAAGTTTTACAAACAGGATATGGAAGGAAGCATCGCTCATGTAAAGATGCTTGCCGCTGTTGGTATCCTCACAGACGAGGAAAGAGACAAAATTATCGCTGGCATTGAAGGTATCCTTCGTGACGTGGAGAATGGTTCTCTTGAAATCACAGAGGAATATGAAGATATTCACAGCTTTGTAGAGGCAGTCCTCACAGACCGCATCGGTGATGTCGGCAAGAAACTTCACACAGGAAGAAGCCGTAATGATCAGGTTGCCCTTGATATGAAGTTATATACAAGACAGGAGCTTCTTGCAATCCGAGAACTTGTTCTTGAACTCATCAAGACATGTCAGACCTTAATGGAAGAAAATATCCACACAGTTATGCCTGGGTTTACACATTTACAGAAGGCTCAGCCTCTTACACTTTCTCACCATGTTGGTGCTTATATGGAAATGTTTAAAAGAGACTATTCTCGCTTAAGTGACATTTATGACCGAATGAACTACTGTCCATTAGGTTCTGGTGCCTTAGCAGGAACTACCTATCCATTAGACAGAGAAATGACGGCAGAACTTCTTGACTTTTATGGTCCTACTTTAAACAGCATGGATTCTGTATCTGACAGAGACTATGTTATCGAACTGTTAAGTGCACTTTCTACAATTATGATGCATTTAAGCCGTTTTTGTGAAGAAATCATTCTCTGGAATTCTAACGAGTACCGTTTCATTGAGATTGATGATGCTTACAGTACCGGAAGCAGTATTATGCCACAGAAAAAGAACCCAGATATCGCTGAATTAATCCGCGGAAAGACTGGTCGTGTTTATGCTGCCTTAACTTCTATCCTTACTACAATGAAAGGTATCCCTTTAGCATACAATAAAGATATGCAAGAAGACAAAGAACTTACTTTTGATGCATATGATACTGTAAAAGGCTGTCTTGCCCTCTTTAACGGTATGTTAAAGACCATCACTTTCCATAAAGATATTATGGAACAGAGTGCAAAACACGGCTTTACTAATGCAACAGACGCGGCAGACTACCTTGTAAATCATGGTGTTCCATTCCGCGATGCTCATGGAATCGTGGGACGTCTTGTACTGTATTGTATTGACAAAGGAATTGCTCTTGATGATATGAGTCTTGAAGAATATAAAGCAATCAGTCCTGTATTTGAAAATGACATTTATGAGGCAATTGATGTTCATACTTGTGTTGACAAGAGAAATACTATCGGTGCCCCAGGTCCAAAAGCAATGGAACAGGTCATCGCGATCAATAAAAAATGGATTGAAGAACACGAAGGGTAAATAAGGAGAATATTATGAAACATTCAAAAAAGTCACATAAAGAGGGACGAGGGAGTTTTTCCGGCCGTATCGGCTATGTGCTGGCTGTTGCCGGTTCTGCTGTAGGTCTTGGAAACATCTGGCGTTTTCCATATCTTGCTGCAAAATATGGAGGAGGAATCTTTCTTTTAGTTTATCTCCTTTTAACTATATCTTTTGGATATGTTCTTATTATGTCCGAAACAGCTCTTGGGCGTATGACTAAAAAAAGTCCGGTAGGTGCATTTGCTTCTTTTGGTAATAGCTTTCCTTTTAAACTGGGAGGCTGGCTCAATGCGGTTATTCCTATCCTGATCGTTCCTTATTATAGTACGATCGGCGGATGGGTTATCAAATATCTTGCTGAATATTTAAAAGGAAATGTGCAGGAAGTTGCACAGGATGGCTACTTTACCGAATTCATCACAGATTCTTTTCAAACAGAACTGTGGTTCCTTGTTTTTGCAGCCCTGATCTTTATTATCATCCTTGGCGGTGTAAGAAATGGAGTAGAACGAATGTCTAAAATCATGATGCCGATTCTTGTACTTTTAGCAATCGTTGTAACAATTTATTCCGTTACACGTCCGGGCGCATTAGCCGGAGTAAAGTATTTCTTAATTCCTAACATGAAGAATTTTTCTTTTATGACAATTGTTGCTGCAATGGGTCAGATGTTTTATTCTCTTTCCATTGCTATGGGAATCCTTTACACCTACGGTTCTTATACAGATAAAGATATGGATCTTGAACAATCCACAACACAGATTGAAATCTTTGATACAGGGATTGCAATACTTGCCGGATTAATGATCATTCCTGCTGTTTTCTCTTTCTCTGGTGGAAATCCTGAAAACTTACAGGCCGGACCATCCCTCATGTTTATTACTTTACCAAAAGTATTTGCCAGTATGGGAATCGGTACCGCAGCTGGTATCCTGTTCTTTGTACTCGTGCTGCTGGCAGCTCTTACAAGTGCAGTATCTTTAATGGAAACCTGTGTATCTACTTTTGCAGATGAATTTCACTGGAGCCGTAAAAAATGTTGTGTATTCATGGCTGTTGTTATGATTGTTCTTGGTTCCGCATCTTCTATGGGATACGGTGCCCTTGATTTCATTCAGATCTTCGGAATGGCATTCCTTGATTTCTTTGATTTCCTTACAAACTCTGTAATGATGCCGCTTGCTGCTTTAGCAACCTGCTTCTTAATCCTCAGGGTTGTTGGATTTAAGAAAATCTCAGAAGAAATCGAACAGTCTTCTTCATTCCGCAGAAAGAAGTTATACACTGTCTTCCTTAAATATTTCGCACCAATCTGCCTGATTATTATTTTGTGCAGTTCTATCGCGAATGTATTAGGAATTATTTCTATGTAAACTTAATACAGACAAAAACCGGGGAAATCATATACTTCCCCGGTTTTTATTATTATTTTATTGCCCATCTCATTTTTGTGGATCTTGCTCTGCCGTTTCGATGGCATTCTTCTTTTGAAGGGCGGATGACATTCTTTGCCACCTCACTCCATAACCCTTCCTTCTGCTGTCTTTTCCAGATTTTCTTTACTAATCTGTCCTCCCCGGAATGGAACGTGAGAATCGCTACACGTCCGCCCGGTGCAAGTATATGTGGTAACTTTTCTAAGAATTCTTCTAGTACTTCAAATTCGCTGTTTACATCAATGCGAAGTGCCTGAAAGGTTCTCTGGCAAGTCTTCTTGATGATATCCTTTTTTTCTTTATCATCTGGCAGAAATACAAGCGCTCTTTCAATAACTTCTTTTAGCTGTCCTGTCGTATCGATTTGTTCTCCTTGACGAAATGTCCTCATAATCTCTTTTGCAATCTGTTCTGCATAAGGCTCATCTGCATTCTCACGCAGCATACCTTCTATTTCATCTCTGGTTAATTCTCTTAACCGTTCTGCTGCAGAAATTCCCTTATCCGGATTCAAACGAAGATCCAAAGGCCCTTCTACTTTATAAGAAAAGCCTCGTTCCGGATTATCAATCTGCATGGAGGATACCCCAAGATCGGCTAATACAAAATCAAATAATCCATGTTCTTCCGCTACAAGATCAATGTTGCGGAAATTCTGCTGTATGATCGTTAAAATGTCTTCCCCATATCCTGCTTTCCTTAAACGATCCGTTGTTTTTACAATTTCAATCGGATCCACATCCAATCCATAGATATGTCCTTCGCCTTGGAGACATTCTAACATCTTTCTTGTATGTCCTCCGTATCCAAGTGTACAGTCTAATCCTTTTTGTCCCGGCTGGATCTGTAAAAAATCCAAAATCTCCTGCACACAAATAGATATATGCATTCCCGCCGGAGTACTTCCTTTACGGATTACTTTCTCAATCGTATCTTTATACTTTTCCGGCTGCAGTTCTTTATATTTCTCTTCAAACTTTCTTGGATGCGTTCCTTTATAACGCACTCGTCTTTTATGTGGTTTTTCTAATTCTTTATTTTCTTCCATAGGAACCCCCTGTATAATTTTTATATATTCTCATAATCTCTTGTATTTCATCTTATGAGGCATCTTTTTATTCTTATATCATGATAACACAGGTTAACGAACAGAAACAACAAAATTAGTCCATACATCCTTGTTTTTTCTTCATCCATGCATAGGCAATTACACAGATTATTACAGAAAGAAGGGAACCTCCTACTGTAGCTAAGCCCATCGGAAAAAGGCTGGAAAATACTTTAGCTGTAATATACACTCCCGGTATTCTTACAAGAAGAATCGCTATAATGTTATGGATAAAGGAAAGTTCTGAATGTCCACAGGCACAAAAGTAGCCACTGAAACTGAAATGGACACCTGCAAATATACAGTCAAATATATAGCCCCTGATATACTGGGAACCAAGTAATATTACTTTTGCATTTTCTGTAAACAAGCCAACAACCGGTTCTGCAATAAACTGTATGATAATTGATATCATTACACCAAATCCTACAGTAATTATCACTGCATAATAAAGTATCCTCTGTGCTCTTTCCCTCTTACCTGCACCGATATTCTGCGCTCCAAGTGCAGATACAGTAGAAAGCATAGAAGATGGTACCAGAAAGAGGAAACTGATAATTTTTTCTACAATTCCTACCGCCGCAGCAGTATCGAGTCCCCGCCTGTTTGCAATAATAGTGATAATTATAAAAGCAATCTGGATAAATCCATCCTGCAGCGCGACAGGAATACCAATTTTTAATAATCGCTTTATTGTTTTCCTGTCTATCTTAAAATCATTTTTGGAAAGAGCAATTCCTGTCTTTTTTTTCATAATAACGACAAGAGCAATCAGTACACTGATTGTCTGTGAGCAAGTCGTTCCTAATGCTGCTCCCGCTGCACCCATATGCAGTCCGCCAATAAAAAGATAATCTAAAATAATATTTATAGCACAGGCTGCCGCAACAAAGTACATCGGGCTTTTAGAATCTCCTATTCCTCTAAAAATAGAACTGATAATATTATAGGCAGTAATAAAAGGAATTCCCAGAAAACAGATGGTAAGATAAATAACTGTTTCATGAACTGCTTCCTGCGGTGTTGACATCATGCCGACAATGGGTTTGATAAAAAATAAAAGACCTGCTGCTCCTACAATTGCCAGCATCATAAAAAGGGTGACTGTATTCCCAATGTCTTTGGCTGCTTTTTTCTTATTGCCCGCCCCAATCGCCTGTCCGATATTAACCGTTGCTCCCATAGCAAGACCAACGATCATTACCGTAATCATATGCATTACCTGACTGCCAATAGATACTGCCGTTATACTCGAAATATCTTCAAACTGTCCGATAATAAACAAGTCGGCCATACCGTAAAGCGTCTGTAAAAAATAAGATAGTAAATAGGGCAGAGAAAAATATAAAATACTCTTCAAAACACTGCCCGTCGTTAAATTCTTCTCCATTGTAAATTTTCTCCCTTATTCTTTTTCCTGCGGAATCAAATTTACATCAAGCTGTTCAAATGGAATAGCAATATTGTTATTGTCAAATTCTTCTTTAATTTCTTCCAATACTCTCCAACGTGATTCCCAATAATCCTCTGTTTTTACCCAGTAACGAATCCCTATATCTATAGAACTTGCCCGAAATTCATTTACGTAAATTTTAACTGGCTCATCTGTAATTCTTGCCGGTTCTTTTTCTATTAAAGCATTTAATACTTTTCTGACTTTTTTGATATCTTCACTATATTCAATACCGACATTCAGATCAACACGTCGTTTTTCCTGATAAGTTACATTCGTAATACTAGCATTTGATAAATTTCCATTTGGTATCATGATCGCTTTATTGTCTACACTTAAAAGCTTTGTATACATAATTCCAATTGCCTGTACAGTTCCTTCTTTCCCAGAGTTTCCCTCAATAATATAATCCCCAACCTGAAATGGTTTTAATAATAACAAAATAACACCACCGGCAATATTCGACAGTGAACCCTGTAAAGAAAGACCAAGAGCAAGACCGGCAGAACCAAGTAATGCCACAATAGATGAGGCTGCTACGCCAATCTTTGTTACTGCCATAAAAATAACAAGTACCTTACCGCCAATCTTAATAAAAGAAAGCAGGAAGGTCTGCAGCGTTGTGTCCATAATCGAACGCTCAAAAATCTTATGTGCCATTTTTACCACATAGGATACGATTTTAAAACCGATGAATAAAATCAGCAGTGCCCCGATAATGTCACCACAAAAATCTGCCAGTTTCACTCCTGTTTTACCAAGGTATTCATAGATAAGTGAGTGAGCAAAAGACTTCAATGAAGCTGCTTCTAACAACATAAAAAACCTCCTAAAAAAAGAAAAATGATATATCCCAGATATCGCTTTAGAGCGTGTTTAAAATGTAGACAGGCATCTTAAACAAAGCGGCTGCAAAGCAGATGGGATATATCATTTTTTATTTTTCACCTATATCAAATCTACAAATCAGAATTTATTTTGCTGTGATATATCCCTGTGCTGTTAATAATTCTGCACAAAGTACAGCTCCGCCGGCTGCGCCACGTACTGTATTATGAGATAATCCTACAAATTTATAATCAAACATTGTATCTTCTCTTAAACGTCCCATGGAGATTCCCATTCCATTTTCAAAATCAATGTCTAATTTAACCTGTGGGCGATTATCTTCTTCCATATAACGTATGAACTGCTTTGGTGCGCTTGGAAGTTCCAGCTCCTGTGGAAGTCCTTTGAAGTTTTCCCAACGGTCGATGATTTCTTCTTTGGTTGGTTTCTTTTCAAAGTTTACGAATACGGCTGCTGTATGTCCATCAAGTACAGGTACACGGATACACTGTGTTGTGATTAATGGTGCAGTTGCTTTTTCGATTTTGCCGTCTACAACTTTACCGAATAATCTTAATGGTTCCTGCTCGGATTTTTCTTCTTCGCCACCGATGAATGGGATGATGTTTTCTACCATTTCCGGCCAGTCTTTGAATGTCTTACCTGCTCCGGAGATTGCCTGGTATGTTGTTGCCACAACTTCCTTAGGACCAAATTCTTTTAATGCAAAAAGTGCTGGAGCGTAGCTCTGGATGGAACAGTTTGGTTTTACTGCTACGAAACCTTTCTTTGTTCCAAGACGTTTTTTCTGTGCCTCGATTACCTCGAAATGTTCTGGGTTAATTTCAGGTACTACCATTGGTACGTCTGGTGTCCATCTATGTGCGCTGTTGTTAGAAACTACAGGTGTTTCTGTCTTTGCGTAAGCATCCTCGATCGCACGGATTTCTTCTTTGCTCATATCTACAGCACTGAATACGAAATCTACTTCAGAAGCTACTTTTTCTACTTCGTTTACGTTCATTACTACGATATTCTTTACAGCTTCCGGCATCGCTTTCTGCATTTTCCATCTTCCGCCTACTGCTTCCTCATATGTTTTTCCTGCAGAACGTGGACTTGCTGCGATTGCTACTACTTCAAACCAAGGGTGATTCTCTAAAAGAGAGATAAATCTCTGTCCAACCATTCCTGTACCACCAAGGATACCTACTTTTAATTTCTGATCCATTTTCCTATGTCACCTTTCTGTGTAAAATAACTATGGGTTTATTCCTGTTTTTTATTTTCAATAGCTATCCAAAGCCATATTGCTCTGGACAGTTATTTTTGATGTATATTATTATAATTATTTAACCACTCTTACCTTAAGTACACCTTCAATATCTATAATATGCTGTACAGATTCTTCTGTAATTACAGAATCCACATCGAAGATTGCGTAAGCATAATCGCCTTTTGTCTTGTTGCTCATTTCTGTGATGTTGATATTGTCTTTTGCAAATGCACCTGTGAAACGAGTCAGCATGTTTGGAATATTTCTATGTAAAATAGCAATACGTCCCTGTGTCTGGCATACACCAAGCTGTGTGTTTGGGTAGTTTACAGAGTTTGTGATATTACCATTCTCCAGATAATCCATAAGCTGGTCTACTGCCATCTCTGCACAGTTATCTTCGGATTCTTCTGTGGATGCCCCAAGATGAGGGAATGCGATAACCCCCTTTACTCCTGCTACCTTTGGTGTAGGGAAGTCTGTTACATAATGTGCCAGCTTACCATTGTCTAATGCTGCAACTAAAGCATCTTCATCTACAAGACCGTTACGTGCAAAGTTTAAGATAACGGCATCTTTTTTCATCTTTGCAATGCCTTCTGCACTAATCATGTTCTTTGTGCTGTCTAACAGTGGAACATGGATTGTGATGAAATCACAATTTTCAAAGATTTCATCAATAGAAGATACATGATGAACGGCTCTTGATAAGTTCCATGCGGACTTTACAGACAAGAATGGGTCATATCCGTAAACTTCCATGTTGAGGTTGTGTGCAGCATTGGCTACGAGAACACCGATTGCTCCAAGACCAATAACACCAATCTTTTTGTTCTGGATTTCTCTTCCGGCAAATGCTTTTTTGGCTTTTTCCATTGCCTTTGTGATGTTAGGGTCTTCTTTGTTCTCTTCTACCCATTTATTTCCACCGATTAAGTCACGGGATGCTAATAACATTCCTGCGATAACCATCTCTTTTACACCATTTGCATTGGCTCCTGGCGTGTTAAATACAACGATTCCTTTTTCAGAATAATCTGCGATAGGGATGTTGTTTACACCAGCTCCTGCTCTTGCAACAGCTAAAAGATTCGGCACATCCTGCATATCATGCATTGCTGCACTTCTTACTAATACAGCATCGGCTTTCTGTAATTCTTCTACCTGCTTATATTCTTCTGTAAAAAGAGAAGTTCCACATGGAGAAATTGGATTTAAGCATTTATACTGAAACATCATTATAACTTCCTTTCATTTATTTAGATTCTTCCTGTTTTTGTTTCTCTAAGTCTTCTTCATTGAAAGCATCGCTGATAGAACCGCCTGGCGCTACCATCGGCCATACTTTATCATCACTGTCGATGATACAGTCAAGGAGATATGGTTCATTAGAAGCAACCGCTTCTTTGAAAGCAGCTTCAAATTCTTCAATTGTCTCTACGCGTTTTGCCTTTGCACCCATTGCTTCTGCAAGTTTTACAAAGTCTACTTTATCATAGAGTGTTGTGGAGGAATATCTTTCCCCATAGAAAAGATTCTGCCACTGGCGTACCATACCAAGCACATGATTGTTTACAACTACTTCAATTACCGGAATCTCTGAACGGGTTGCAGTTGCAATCTCATTCATATTCATACGGAAACAGCCATCTCCTGCGATATTTACAACAACTTTATCTGGGCATCCGCATTTGGCACCGATTGCTGCGCCAAGGCCGTATCCCATTGTTCCAAGTCCACCGGAAGTAAGGAACTGACGAGGGCGTTCGTATTTATAATACTGGGCTGCCCACATCTGATGCTGTCCAACTTCTGTTGTGATAATCGCATCTCCCTCGGTAAGCTCGTAAATCTTCTCAATAAGTCCTGGACCTGAAAGACGTTCTTGATGATAAGTCATCGGATATTTTGCTTTCATATCCTGAATTTCCTGCATCCAGGCTTCATGGTGCTGCTGGGAAAGTCTTCTATTTAAAATAGTAAGAACTGCCTTTACATCACCGATAATTGCAGTATCAATTAAAATATTTTTATTTACCTCAGCAGGATCGATATCAATCTGAATGATTTTTGCTCTGCTGGCAAATGTCTTGGCATTACCATAAACACGGTCGCTGAAACGTGTACCGATTGCAATGAGTAAGTCTGATTGGGATACCCCGATATTCGAAGTCTTCGTTCCATGCATTCCCAACATTCCTGTATAGGCTGGATCCTCTCCTGGAAAAACACCCTTCCCCATAAGTGTATCACAAACTGGGGCATCAATTTTCTTTACAAACTCTCTTACCTGTTCACTGGCATCGGATAATGTACATCCGCCACCAAGAAGAACATATGGCTGTTTTGCTGCCTCAATCATCTCGATTGCTTCTTTGACACTCTTTTCTTTGATTGTCTCACAGACTGGGTGAATCACGGCTGGTTCCATAGATTCAAAATATGTCTTTGCTGCTGTGACATCTTTTGTAATATCTACTAAAACCGGGCCTTTTCTTCCTGACTGTGCAATCTGGAATGCCTCACGGATGGTATCCGCAAGTTTTTCAATATCTTTTACAATATAGTTATGTTTTGTTACTGGCATTGTTACACCTTTGATATCAATCTCCTGGAAAGAATCCTTTCCAAGAAGGCTGACACCAACGTTTGCTGTAATCGCTACGACTGGAATGGAATCCATGTAGGCAGTTGCCAGCCCGGTCACGAGGTTTGTTGCCCCCGGACCGGATGTAGCCATACATACTCCTACTTTACCAGTTGCTCTGGCATAACCATCTGCTGCATGGGAAGCTCCCTGCTCATGAGAAGTAAGAACATGATGGATTTTGTCACTCTGTTTATATAATTCATCGTAAATATTTAAAATCGCTCCGCCCGGATAACCGAAAACGGTGTCTACCCCCTGCTCTTTTAAACACTCTAATACGATTTCTGAACCATTAAGTACCTGCTTCATTATAAATATACCCTTTCCAATTATTTTAACTGGTCAACATCTAAAACTGCGCCTCTGTTTCCAGAAGTAACAAGAGCAGCATAGCGGCGAAGGTAACCATCTGTAATTTTAGGCTCTCTTGGCTGCCATTTTTCTTTTCTCTTTGCTAATTCTTCATCAGAAACATCAACATTTAAGCTGTTGTTTGGAATATCAATCTTGATGATATCTCCCTCTTCAATTAAAGCAATTGGTCCTCCAACGGCTGCTTCTGGGGATACATGTCCGATAGAAGCTCCTCTGGAAGCACCGGAAAAACGTCCATCTGTAATTAATGCTACAGAATCGCCAAGTCCCATTCCTGCAATTGCAGAAGTAGGATTTAACATTTCTCTCATTCCAGGTCCACCCTTTGGTCCTTCGTAACGGATAACAACAACATCACCAGGAACAATGTCGCCACCTTTGATTGCCTTGATTGCATCTTCCTCACAATCAAATACTCTTGCAGGTCCTTCATGTACCATCATTTCAGGAACAACGGCAGACTGTTTTACGATACCAGTATCTGGTGCGATATTTCCCTTTAAGACAGCGATTCCACCCTGTGCCATGTAAGGGTTGTCGATTGGACGAATGACTTCTGGGTTTAAGTTATGAACGTCTTTGATATTCTCTCCTACTGTCTTTCCTGTTACAGTAATCTGGTCTTCGTAAAGAAGTCCTTTTTTGCTAAGTTCATTCATAACAGCATATACACCGCCAGCTTCGTTTAAGTCTTCCATATAAGTTGGTCCTGCTGGTGCAAGATGGCAGAGGTTTGGTGTTTTTGCACTGATTTCATTCGCAATATCCATGTTCAGTTCTACGCCTGCTTCATGTGCGATTGCAGGGAGGTGAAGCATTGTATTTGTAGAGCATCCAAGTGCCATATCTACTGTTAAGCAGTTTAAGAAAGCTTTCTTTGTCATAATGTCGCTTGGGCGTACATTATTTTTCAGTAATTCCATAACCTTCATACCTGCATGTTTTGCAAGACGGATTCTCTCGGAATATACGGCTGGAATTGTACCATTACCCCGAAGCCCCATACCAAGAACCTCTGTCATACAGTTCATGGAGTTGGCTGTGTACATACCAGAGCAGGAACCACAGGTAGGACATACTTTGTTAACGTATTCTTCTACCTTTTCTGCTGTCATTTTACCAGCTTCATAAGCACCTACTGCCTCAAACATAGAAGAAAGACTTCTCTTTCTTCCATCAACGTGTCCTGCTAACATTGGACCGCCACTTACAAAAACAGTTGGTACATTGATACGTGCTGCTGCCATTAAAAGTCCAGGTACGTTCTTATCACAGTTTGGAATCATAACTAAAGCATCAAATTGATGAGCTTTTGCCATACATTCTGTGGAATCTGCGATTAACTCTCTTGTTACTAAGGAATACTTCATTCCAGTATGTCCCATAGCAATACCGTCACATACAGCAATTGCAGGGAATACAACTGGTGTACCACCAGCCATAGCAACACCCATCTTTACAGCCTGTGTGATTTTGTCAAGATTCATATGTCCTGGAACGATCTCGTTGTAGGAGCTTACGATACCTACTAAAGGTCTTTCCATCTCTTCTTTTGTATAACCTAATGCATTAAACAGGGAACGATGTGGTGCCTGCTGCATTCCTTTTTTTACGTGGTCACTATTCATAATTAACCTCCAATGATTCACTTAGAAATGAAATCTTCATTTTCTAAAATATAAATTATTTATCCAATGTAGATACTTCTTCCATTGAATATACCCTTATCCGATACAATTCTAAATAACTTTCAACTACATCTAGATACGTTCTGCGATAAGAGTTCCCATCTCTTTACATCCAACCTTTGTCATTTCTTCAGACATGATGTCTACAGTACGGTATCCATCTTTTAATACCTGTTTTACTGCATTGTCTACAGCATCTGCTGCCTCATCCATATTGAAAGAATAACGAAGAAGCATAGATGCAGAAAGGATGGTTGCGATTGGATTGGCGATATCCTGTCCTGCGATATCTGGTGCAGAACCGTGGCTTGGCTCATATAAACCGAAGCTTCCTTCTTTTAAACTTGCAGAAGATAACATTCCGATAGAACCAGTTACCATACTTGCCTCATCAGATAAAATGTCACCAAACATGTTCTCTGTAAGGATAACGTCGAACTGCTTAGGATCTCTCACTAACTGCATGGCACAGTTATCAACTAACATATGCTCTAACTCTACTTCCGGGTAGTCTTTTGCAACTTCGTTGACAACCTTTCTCCATAAGCGGGAAGAATCAAGTACATTGGCCTTATCTACGCTTGTTACTTTCTTTCTTCTCTTCATAGCAATATCAAAACCACGGATAGCGATACGACGAATCTCTTCCTCACTGTATGTAAGGGTATCAACAGCCTTTGTCACTCCATCTTCTTCAAATGTCTTTCTTTCTCCAAAGTAAAGACCACCTGTTAACTCTCTCATAACGACAAGGTCAAAACCGTCTCCGATAATGTCTTCTCTTAATGGGCAGGCGTCTTTTAACTCTTCATAAAGATATGCCGGTCTCATATTGGCAAATAATCCAAGTCCTTTACGGATAGCCAGAAGTCCTGCTTCTGGTCTTAAGTTTGCCGGAAGCTTATACCATGGAGAAGTTGTTGTATTACCACCGATAGAACCCATCAGTACGGCATCACAGCTTTTTGCTGTCTCTAATGCTTCTTCTGTAAGAGGCTTTCCTGTTGCATCAATGGATGCACCGCCAAGAAGGATATCTGTGTAATCAAACGTTTCGTTATATTTTTCTGCCACTTTATCTAATACTTTAAGTGCTTCTGCCACGATTTCCGGACCGATTCCGTCTCCTCGGATTACACCTACTTTATAACTCATTGTTTCATCCCTTTCCTTTTTCTTCTATCGTTTATACCCTTTATGAATTACCTCTTATCATTTCCTGCAAATTAACAATCTAAGTGTTCATGGGTATAGATACTCACAGTTAAATATCATATCTCATTTTTCTATTATAATCAATCTTTTTCCAGACATTCCTGCACTTTATTGCAAAAATCTTTCCATGCCTGCTCATGTTTTACATAATATCTCGGACACATCTTTCCTGTAACATCATAATGACGAATCACATTTTGGGAAGATAAACCATACGTCTTGCAAATCCACGCTGTAAGGCGCACAGCCGAATTATATGTTTTGTCATTAAACTTCCCGTTTTTCTTTGGATGGCAGCACTCAATCGAAATCGTATCTTTATTCCGGTTATTTGATGCATAAGAAATTTCGCTCTGCGGAATACATTGAATAACCTCTCCATCTAAACCAACAATATAATGACTACTTGCCTTGGTAAGATGCGTGTTTTGCAGATTATTAAAATAATCCCGATTCTCTTTTGCCGTACTGCCCGGATTTTCCACATAGTGAATAACGACTCCCTTTACCTTCCTTAAAGCAATTCCACTTCGGCTATACGGATTCTTATCTAAAAAATCTTCTGTAATCTCTGGTCTGCCACAAGGGCCATCCTCCGCGGGAAGTACACGGCTTCCAACATCACTTCCCTCTTCCTGCTTTGGTGAAATTCCTGACACGCTATTTGGTTTCCAAAGAAAGCTACTATGTAAAATAGAAATAAATACTGCCAGAAAAAGTATTGTAATTGCCAACTGTCTTTTATTTGATATTTGTTTTCTCCCTTTTCGTTTTTTCCCAGACTTTTTTCTCTTCCTCACTCTATTTTTCATCCAGACCTGCTTTTGTCCGCTGGAAAAAAACATCGAATCCCTTCTTTCTATGAAATATTCAATGACTGCTTTCTTCAGAATACTGCTTAAATTCTACACCTGACTTCATAATAGGAAGACGATAAAAAAACTGCGCAGATAGAGCTAAACCCCATCTGCGCAGCCTTTGCGTTCTTATTATTCTACACTATAGTTTGGTGCTTCTTTTGTGATATGAATATCATGAGGATGACTCTCTTTTAAGGAAGCTGCTGTAATCTTTACAAACTGTCCTTTCTCTTTTAATTCCTGAATCGTCTTCGCTCCGCAATATCCCATACCGGAACGTAATCCTCCAACGAGCTGGAAGATGGTATCTTCCAATTTACCTTTATAAGCTACACGGCCTTCTACACCTTCTGGTACTAACTTCTTAGCGTTAGCCTGGAAGTAACGGTCTTTACTTCCGTTCTCCATAGCTGCCAGTGAGCCCATTCCACGGTATACTTTATATTTTCTTCCCTGATATAACTCAAATTCTCCTGGGCTCTCGTCACAACCTGCAAGAAGTCCACCAAGCATTACAACATTCGCTCCGGCTGCGATAGCCTTTGTAACATCACCAGAGAACTTAATTCCACCGTCTGCAATGATTGGAATGTTATACTTATCTGCCATCTCGTAACAATCCATAACAGCGGTAATCTGTGGAACACCGATACCTGCAACTACACGAGTCGTACAGATAGAACCAGGTCCGATTCCAACCTTAACAGCATCAACACCACATTCGATCATGGCCTTTGTTCCTTCTGCTGTTGCGATGTTACCCGCGATAACCTGTAAGTCAGGATACTTCTCTTTAACTAAAGCAAATGTCTTCAATACGTTAGCGGAATGTCCGTGAGCGGTATCAATAACGATAACGTCTACATGGGATTTAACAAGCTCGTCTACACGGTTTAAGATGTCTGGAGTACATCCTACTGCTGCACCACAGAGAAGACGGCCATTGCTGTCCTTAGCGGAATATGGATAACGAATCTGCTTCTCGATATCCTTAATTGTAATTAAACCTTTTAAGTTATAATCATCATCTACGATAGGTAATTTCTCTTTTCTTGCTTTGCCAAGAATCTGTTTTGCTTCTTCTAAAGTAATTCCCTCTTTTGCAGTAACTAAACCTTCGGAAGTCATAGACTCTTTAATCTTCTTATTAAAGTTTGTCTCAAACTTTAAGTCACGGTTTGTAATAATTCCGACTAATTTACCGTTCTCTGTGATTGGTACACCAGAGATACGGAACTTCGCCATCAGGTCTTCTGCCTGCTGTAAGGTATGTTCTGGGGAAAGATAGAAAGGATCTGTAATAACACCGTTCTCTGAACGTTTTACCTTGTCTACTTCTTCTGCCTGGGCCTCAATGGACATATTCTTATGAATGATACCAATTCCTCCCTGACGTGCCATGGCAATTGCCATCTGATGCTCTGTAACTGTATCCATGCTGGCACTCATAAATGGAATGTTTAACTTAATCTTGTTTGTAAGCTTTGTCTCCAGATTAACTTCATTCGGAATAACTTCTGAATATGCTGGAACTAATAACACATCATCAAATGTAATTGCTTCTTTAATGATTTTTCCCATTGTTTTCTTCCTTTCTATCCTTGAATAATGATTAAAAATATAACTAATATTAGTAAATTATGTTAGCAAAGAAACGCACTTTTGTCAACGTGGCAAATAAAACAGAATTTCTCAGCAAATCGCGCTTAATGTTATACAATTTCACGTATTGCAAAAAATAGACGAAAAATCCTGCTTATAAAATCGAATGAATAAACAGAATGAGTATCTATATCCTGTAAATTTCTTTTATAAGCAAAACCGCCCCTGGCAGAAGAAAATCTGCCGGGGCGGTAATCTGTTAGCTATACTTTCAGATTATACCAATTATTTTATAATCTTTACACTTGATTTCTGTCCTTTTTTCTTTAAAAGTCTCTTATATGCTTTCAGTTTCTTAGCAGGCACTTTAATCTTTGCCTTCGCATGGATACCCTTGAATGCACTTCTTCCAACTTTCTTCAGAGAAACGGACTTAATTGTAATACTTCTCAGATTTTTAGCTTTCTCAAATGCACGTTTGCCGATTACCTGAACATTCTTACCAATTACAACTTTCTTGAGTTTCTTATCACCCTTGAACGCTTTATTTGCAATCGATGTTACTTTAAAGGTATAATTTCCGCTCTTAATAGTTGCTGGAATAACAAATTTTGCTTTCTTGCTATTTCGTTTAACAAGCATTACCGTACCACCTGTTGCGTTAACTTCTCTTACCTTATAGATAGCTTTTTTGTACTTGATTAACATTCCAACAGAAGGAACCCCTGTTTCTGGTTTATTCGCAGATGGTTTTTCTGGATTCTTATTTGTATCTGGTGCCGGTTTTGTTACTTTTACAAGATTGCCTCTTGCTGTCTGTAATTTTTCAAGTGCCGCATTTACTTCATCTTTTGTCACTATTTCTTTTGCGATGACTGCTTTTACTTCCTTCAATGCTTTTTCATATTCCGCATAGGAACCATCCGTATAATCATCTTTTTTCAAAGCTTCTGCCTGCTTGATCTCGCCCTCTACCTTTTCCATAAATGCTTTATCTGCAATCTGATCCTTAGCAATCAACTTGATTTTATAGGTATTGGTTGTCTTGCTATCTTCAGAAGTAACGATTACCTTTACAACATTTTCTTTATTAAACGGTACTACCATTACTGATGCATTATCTTTTGCAGCTGCATCCACAACAGCTTGGTCTACTTTGTCTACAACTACAGTATACTCGTATTTATCGGCTGCAAAACCTTCCACTGCTGTTCCATCCACTTTCAGTTCTTCTAACTCCGCTGTCTTGTTTGAAGTATAACCCTTCTCACTTGTCCAGATTTCTAACTCAGTCAGACCAACATATCCTGTTCCTACCTGTTTCATGGTAAATCTCAATGCTTTTGCTTTCTGAACCTCATTAAATACCAGTTCATTCTTCTGATTTACCTGATAATCATCATGTGTAAATTCAACTTCTTTAAAGTTCTCTCCATCTTCAGATACTGCAATCGTTACGCTCTCTGGTGCTTTTACATTCATATCACCAAAGAACCATGCTTTGATACTTGCCAACTCATAGACCTCATCCCAGGTAAATGTGATGGTTGGCGAAGAGTTTAATAAATGGTCATTCCAGTTTGTCCAACGCATATTTGGCCTATCCAATACATTATTAACACCATCTACAATAGAAAGCAGATTATCTGCCGGTTCGCCACAGCTTTCTGTTAAAGTTTTATATTTTGGAGCTATATTGACTGCTTCTTTTACTTCACCTTCTGCCACACGTATCGTTGCAGTTGCTGTCATCTCTTTACCTTCTACGTTAACTTTACCTTTTACTTTTACAATATCTCCAACTTTTTCCAAGTCAGACTCTTTAATACTATCCCATGTAACCGGATATGCACCGTATGATGTACCATCTGGAAGAATTCCTGCTAATGTTGAAGGTAAAGTTGGAACAAGCCCTTTTACAGTTGCTCTTGTATAGTTCTGTACCGCTACGATAATCGGTTTTACATGAAGGTTTGCAGATACAGCTACTTCTTCTTTACCAAACTTCATTGTTCCATCCAGAACGTACTCACCAGGATGATTGTACACATCTTCTGTCAGTTTCCAATCAATCGTACCTTCCTGCTTAGATCCATCGCTCATAGTACCTGTTACGGTTGTCTCTAATTCAGGCTTTGTACCCATCATAACAGTGTACTCTGGTTTTATCGTATAATCTTTCAGAAATACTTCACCATTCTTTTCACCTACAGTATTTACAAATACAGTCTCTCCAGTAAGACCTGCAGATTCTGCCTTCAATGCAAAACCACCTGCATCCTTTGTACTGCGTACAATCACAAGTGCTTTTCCGCTAAATGCTTTAATCTTAGCTGTCTTACTGCTTGTTAATACGGATTTCTGCTGGAATTTATTAACGGTAGATGGATTTCCATTATCTACACCAACAATTGTTCCATTACCTGTTAAAGTAAAACGAATACTATTGTCTGCAGAACTTACAAAACGTCCATCTTTGTCATTTACATCTACTGCTATATAACTTAGACTGCTTCCATCTGCTGTAATTTTGCTCTTCTCTGCTTTAACAGATAACTTACTTCCAGCATCACTGTTTGTTGTCACACTCTGTGATCCCAGCGTATCTGTAATTTCTTTGCCATCTTCATCATATGCTTTCGCACTAAGTGTACCTTCCGCATATTTTACCTTAAACTGAATTGCCTGAGCTTTCCACTTCTGACTCTCGTTGACTGCAACACACTGTTCTTCATCATTAGATTCATTACTGTATGTAGCCCATTCATGACCGGCAGCCGTCTTGATTGGATTTCTTGTGGAAGTACCGATCAGTTTTCCATTCAGATACAACTCTACTTTTGCTGCATTGGAGTAAACATAAACTGGTACTTTACCTCCTGAAATACTGAGATCTTTTTTATTCCAACTCTGTGGTACAATATGAAGTGTCTGTTTATCTTCTCTCCACTGGCTAGTATAGAAATAGAAGGAATCCTTCTCAAATCCTGCCGTATCGATTACTCCAAAGTAAGAGGAGTTTGGTACAGCCAATTTGTCACCACTAACACTTCCTTTATCTGTTCCGTTCCAAGGTGTTGGCTCACCAATATAATCAAATCCTGTCCAGATAAATTCACCGGATACAAAGTCATCTTTAATCGTATACCACCAGGATTCACGTGCTGTATTTCCCCAGCTTACCGCATTAGTATCGTACGCTGTACACTGATAATCACCAGACTTACCATACTGTGACAATGTTGTGTAGATACCTCGGCTGTTACTTGGTGAAGCAGTCTCCGTAGCAATAATTTTCCAATCTGGATGAGCACTATGAATACCACTCATAGCTGCCATAGAATAGTTTGCTCCTGCTAAGCCTTCTCCATTATTTGCCAGAACCGCAGTAACTTTATTACGGAAATCCCCGTATGTGTTATATCGTAACCCGTATGGATTATTATCACCAACTGTGATTGGTCTTGTCTTATCAATCGCCTCGATATAACTCTTCATATTTTTTGCATACTGTTCATACTTGCTAGAATCAGTAACACCAAAGTTCAGCTCATTTCCGATATCCCAAATTACAACAGACGGATCATTCTTATCACGTTCAATGTTGGATTCCAGTACAAATTTATACCAGGTATCGCCTGCAGTCGCACCGAGTAATTTATTATCCTCACTAATCGTCTTGTTATAGTGTGTGCTAAAGTCCTGACTGTTTCCGTTCTTTGGAAATGCCCATCCGTCAAAGGTCTCATCCATTACCATCATACCTAATTCGTTACATGCTTTAAGAAGTACGGAAGAAGGTGTGTTATGAGCAGTACGAATCGCATTACAACCCATCTCTTTCAGTTTACTTACCTGACGATATACAGCATCACGTTCGGATGCTGATCCAAGTGCACCCTGATCATGATGCATACATACACCTTTCAGTTTTACATTCTTTCCATTCAAGCTAAATCCAGTATTGGAATTAAAGTCAATATAACGGAAACCAAACGTTTCTTTATTAATGTCTTTTACTTCATCGCCAACCAAAACTTCCGTTTGTACATAGTAGAGATTTGGTTTCTCTGTACTCCAGAGTGCAGGGTTGTTTACTTTCAAATTCTGTTCTTTTTCTTCTGTGCCATTCTCTGTCAATGTCACATCCGTCGTGCTTGGTTCAGAAACTGCCTTACCTTCTGCATCTAAAACTGTTGTACGAATCTTCGCTTCTACTTGTGCATTACTGTCATTCTGTACTTTTGTTTGAACTTTTACTGTAACATTTCCGCCTTTCTCTGTTGCCAGATTTGGTGTTGTTACATAAACACCATTTCTGGAAACATGTACAGCATCCGTAACAATCAGTTCTACATCACGATAAATACCAGATCCAGAATACCAACGACTGGATGGTGTCTGATGTGCCACTTTTACGCTAATCACATTTTCCGTTTTACCGTCACAGATAAGATGCTTTGAAATATCAAAAGCAAAGTCATTATATCCATAATGATTTTCTCCAACTTTTGTACCATTTACATATACATAAGTGTGGTTATAGGATCCATCAAAATTCAGAACAATGCTCTTTCCTGCATAATCAGATGGTAAAGTAAAGTTCTTGCGATACCATCCTGTACCTCCTGGCATAAACCCAGACTCTGCTTCATTTGAATTAGAAGGCTCCTGTGTAATGCTGAAATCGTGAGGAAGTTTTAGATTCCCCCATTTAGCTAAATCAGAATCGTCAAAATCCTTTTTCTCTGCATTCTCTACATCTCCGTAATGAAACTTCCAGCCTTCGTTGAAATTGATTTCCCTACTTTCAGATGCCGTTGCTTCTGTTTTTTTCAATACAGAACGCACCACCGCATCGTCAACCTGCGATGCATTAACTGGGATACTGATACCCGACATGACCATGGTAGCTGCCATCAATACAGAAAACAACTGCTTACTACTTTTTCTTCTCATCCTTCTCCTCCAATTTAATGTATAAAATTGACAATGTCTCTCTTTCAAAGCCTCCCCACATTGTTCAATAATACAAAGAAATCACTTTGTATCGTCCGAGACATTAAGCACTATCATATAATATAATCCATTAAACGTCAAGTTTTTTAGTTCAAACTAACCATATTATTTTTTTCATCTTTTCATATTGTTATTTTCTAACATATTTTTTCTAAAATAGACGAAAAATCTGACTTTTTAAATTTAAAAAAATAGACGAACCACCAAATCCTGTAATATATAAAAATGCTTCGTTTCACGGCATCCAAACTGCTCAACCGCAGCTTGGCATTGCTCAAAGGTGCATTTTTATATATTACAGGATTCGGTGGTTCTGTTTATTCTCAAACCTTCAAAATAAGACTTCTCGTTCTTTTTTATTATTTGGTTTTACGAATAGAAATCGTTTGCAGATATTTTGCCCTCTTAATATCCGCTTCTATTTCTTCCTTCATTTCTTCGTATGTCCCTTCTTCTTTTGCTTCAGAAATCATTTCTTCAATTTTTTCGTCCGTCATGCTAAACGAATATGCCAGGCCAATTCTTTTTGCCTCATATGTTCCCAATTCATCTTCGACAGGACTTTGATTCAATCTTACAATCAATTCTATAACAACATCTTTCATCTCAGAAAAAATATTAGTACCATTTAGCATTACAACATGACTATGTTCTTCATCATTTCTAATTTCTATTTCATCAATACAATTATTAGAATCCACATGTACCAAAAGTGATGACTCATAAAAATAATAATTATCTTCATATCTGTCAATTTCACCATAAGCTTCTACAACGAATGAAATACTATCTCCAAACATAATCTCTATACCATCACATTGAATACCCTTACCCACTTCAATCTGTACTTTCATTTTTTAAATATCTCCCGTTCAATATATTTTTATAGACATAATATTCCATCTTGTTTACAAAAGCAAGCTCACATACTATTTTCTTCTGGAGAATCCCCAAATCCCCCATCAATTAAATCCCTGATTCTCTTTTTCCAGCCAAAGCACAGCCCTCAGGAGATAAAACAATCCATATTTGTGGCCTGAAAGCAAGTGTTGGATACGAGCGATAGAGCGAGTATTCAACACGCAGCGACGAAAGTCACAAATATGGATTGTTTTATCTCCTGAGGGCGTCTACCTTGCCTGCGGCAAACCAGGATTATTTAATTGTAATTATCACCTGCTGATAGTGTGTTAATGTATGTTCTCCATCATCCTGTGCCTGAACAATTAAATGAATCTTTTGTCCTGCTTTTGCGCCTTCTGGAATCTTGAAGCTAATCGTATCAGAAGCAGCACCTTTTAATGTTAATGCAGTTTCTGTTGTACTTGCATCTGTGTATTCACTCCAGCTTACTGTTACATAATCATCATCTGAATCTGTTGCGATTGCATGTAATTTTAATGTTTCTCCGGCAGATGCTTTTATATCTGTTCCTTCTGTTACGGATACTTTTGGTGCATGGTTTGCTTTTGCATAATCATTAGTGATACACCAGTCTGCTCTTGCTGCAAAATCATTCTGAATATCATCAATGTATTTCCAGCTGGATTCTACCTGCATAGTGCTTCTATCTTCTTTTACATAGGTATCTTTTACAGGACTCCAGTAATTTAATTCCTGTCCCTTACTGTTCTTTTTATCTGCTTTGGCATATCTTCCACTAAAGCCGCCGTTTGTTATATCTTCAAGTGTTCTGAGACCTGTGTCAAGTAACATAAAGAATGTTGGGGAATCTCCTTCAGAAAGGAAATCATATCTCTGATATTTTTGTACTGGATTAAATCCGCCCCACCAGTTTAAACTGTCTAATAAATCTTCATTTGTTCCAAACTGGCTTCCTGGTTCTTCTCCATCTAAGTAAGTTCCATCGCCCCAGGTTACATAATTGTCAAGAAGGGCACCATGTTTTCTTATAAGATTCTTTAACATAAAGTCTGCATACAGTGTCTTTTTGCTGGAATCCTCTGGCTGTGTACGCCACATATAGGCATAGCTTGACATCTGGGAACAGCTCATAAACTTAATTTCCGGCCATTCTTCTGCAATATACTCTGAATATGTCTCATCCTGTTCACCACAGGCAGGAATTACAACTTTGTTGATAATCTTCTTACGAATCGCATCCCACTGTTTTGTTCCTTTGTACTCTTTTTCAATATCTTTTAATGCTCTGGAAATCGTATTCGTTCCACCCCATGCCAAAAGATACAAGGTTCTCTCATCATTATCAAGAATTTTTTTCTTTATAAGTTCAGAACCTTCAGTTACACTATCCATTTCTCCTTTATATCCAATATTTCCAACCTTTGTAACACTCTTTAAATATACTGGTGCAGGATAACTCTTATCATGTTTCTTCAAATTTGGATATACTTTCTGGTATGCATTCAGATATTTCTGCATCCACTCTGTTCCAGGCCAGCGATATGGTTTTGTGTACTTTTCTTCTTTTTGTCCTGCAACACCTTTCCAATGGAATTTAGAAGAAGACTGCACAATACCCTGAATATCTACTTCATTAGAATATAATAAAACATGAATCAACGAATTCATATCATCTACTTCTGCATCCTGTGTTATGATACATCTTGGTCGCTGTGTTTTTGTTACAGTTACATTTACAGAAATGCTTCGGTTACTTCCATCCATCGTCTCTGCTGTAACTTTACAGGAACCCTGTGCAATAGCAGTAATAACCCCCTTATTATCTACTGTTGCAACGTTATTATCAGAAGTTGTATACTGTAATTTTTTATTTGTTGCATTTACCGGCAATACTGTAACAGCCATTGTTTCAATATTACCCTCATTGATTGTTACATCATATTTCTTTACGGTAAGAGATGTAATTTTAATTGCGGCAGGTGTCTGTTTTGCTTTTTTCTTAACAGTAATCTTCTGTTTTGCCTTTAAAACTTTCTTTCCAACCTTTGCTTTTGCAGTAATTGTTGCCTGTCCTGCCTTAACTCCTTTAACAACACCCTTGCTATTTACCTTAGCAATACGGCTGTTAGAAGTTCTGAAAGTAATTTTTACTTTCGCTTTTGCAGGCTTTACTGTGACTTTTAACTTTTTCTTCGCGCCTACTTCTAGCGTTGCCTTTTTCGCCATAGTAATTTTCTTTGCCTTCACTCCTGCGTTTGTGTTAAGCATTGTTACCGGCGATGCCAAAACAGACACTGCCATAATAAATGCCATAACCAATGCGGTAACCTTTCCTCTTTTCATTTTCCTCCTCCTTTTGTACAGATTTGCTAGTTTTATTGTTTTTTCATCCTGTACAATTATGAATTTTACCCTCTATATTGCCTGTTCGTCAACCCATTTTGACAAAATAGTGCTAAAAAGTCTCTATTTCCATGAAATTTTATATAAAACTTTACACGACCTCTATTTTTCTTTTACACTTGATAATATATGGATTTCTGATTTGTCGGGTTGAGAAAACTGACAGACGAAGTCAAAAGACGAAATACTGCTCAGATATGGCCTGGGAGTTGCGAGACTATAACATAATATTAGAAAAGCTCTGTATGAAAGGTTATTGATTTTGACACCTTTGTGTTTTGTACAACTGAGTCAAAATCAATAACTTTTCATACAGAGCTTTTCCTAGAGCGTCTACCTTGTCTGCGGTAGCCCTAATTTATTTACTTGACAGTTTCTCATCAATTGCTGCGGCAGCTTTCTTTCCAGCTCCCATAGCAAGGATTACAGTAGCGGCACCTGTTACAGTGTCTCCACCAGCGTAAACGTTCTCTTTGGAGGATTCCATAGTCTCTTCGTTTACGATGATTCCGCCCCACTTCTGGCACTCAAGACCTGGTGTTGTATGGCGGATTAATGGGTTAGGGCTCTGTCCGATGGCGATGATTACTGTCTCAACGTCAAGGATATAGTTAGAACCTTCTACTGGTACAGGACGTCTTCTTCCAGATGCATCTGGCTCGCCAAGTTCCTGTTTGATGATTTCCATTCCTTTTACCCAGCCGTTGTCATCACCAACGATCGCAGCAGGGTTATTTAAGAACTTGAAGATGATTCCCTCTTCTTTTGCATGATGAAGCTCTTCTAAACGAGCAGGAGCTTCTTCCTCGCTACGGCGATATACGATGTAAACTTCTTCTGCACCAAGACGTTTTGCTGTTCTTGCTGCATCCATAGCTACGTTACCAGCACCTACTACGGCTACTCTCTTTCCAACCTTTACTGGTGTTGGAACTTCTGGGAACTTGTAACCTTTCATAAGGTTTACACGAGTGAGGAACTCATTGGCTGAGTATACACCGAGTAAGTTCTCGCCTGGAATATTTAAGAATCTTGGCAGACCAGCACCGCTTCCTACGAATACTGCTTCATAACCGTCTTCCATCAGTTCATCGATTGTTACGGAACGACCAACGATTACGTTAGTCTCGATATCTACACCAAGGTCTTCTACGCTCTTGATTTCTCTTGCAACTAATGCCTTAGGCAGACGGAATTCTGGAATACCGTAGCTTAATACACCACCAGCTTTATGTAATGCTTCAAATACAGTAACATCGTAGCCTTTTTTGATGAGCTCTCCGGCACAAGTGATTCCGGATGGACCAGAACCTACGACTGCAACCTTCTTGCCATTCTTCTTAATATCTGCTTTGACTGGCTCAGCATGTTCCATATGATAATCCGCAACGAATCTTTCCATACGTCCGATACCAACAGGCTGTCCCTTGATACCACGGACACATTTACCCTCACACTGGTTCTCCTGTGGACATACACGTCCGCAGATTGCAGGAAGTGCGTTCTCACTTGTGATAATCTCATAAGCAGCCTCAAAGTCTCCTTCTGCTACCTTTTCGATAAATCCAGGGATTGGTACGTTTACTGGACATCCACTTACACAAGGTTTATTCTTACAGTTTAAACATCTTGCTGCCTCTTCCATTGCCATCTCAGCAGTGTAACCAAGAGCAACTTCCTCAAAGTTTTTATTTCTTACATCTGGTGCCTGTTCCGGCATTGGAACCTTTGTCAGACTCATATTTTTCTTTGCCATTATGCTTCTCCTCCCAGTGCCATCATTTTACATTCGTGTTCTTCTTCCTTAAACATTCCCTGACGTTTCATACATTCGTCAAAGTCTACAAGGAATCCGTCGAAGTCCGGTCCATCTACGCAGGCGAATTTAGTTTCTCCGCCAATTGTAACACGACATCCGCCGCACATTCCTGTTCCATCAATCATGATAGGGTTTAAGGATACCATGGTATGAAGATCAGCAGGCTTTGTAACTTTTACAACATTCTTCATCATGATCAGCGGTCCGATAGCGATACATTCATCATATACTTCACCTTTATCTAAAAGATTCTGAAGAACAGTCGTAACGAATCCTTTTGTTCCTTCGCTTCCGTCATCAGTTGCTACATATACGTTCTCGCAGAATTCACGGAACTTATCAGCCCATAAAACATACTCTTTACTCTTACCACCAATGATAACGTCAACTTTTGTTCCGTTCTCTGCTAATTTACGAAGCTGTGGATATAAAGGAGCAGCTCCAACACCACCAGCAACACCGATGACTTTGTTCTCTTTCTTTTCAAGGGCAGCAGGCACTCCAAGAGGTCCTACGAAATCTGCTACATACTCGCCTTCTTTTTTCTGGCTTAACAGAGTTGTTGAATATCCCAATACCTGATAAATAATAGTAACAGTCTCTTTTTCTCTGTCATAATCTGCGATAGTAAGCGGCACTCTCTCACCATCTTCATCTACACGAAGAATGATAAACTGACCTGGCTCACATTTGCGCGCTACGAAAGGAGCATGAATCTCCATCAGCTCTACAACGCTGTTGAGCGTTTCTTTTTTTACAATTTTGTACATACGGTTACACCTCACTCATAATCTCGCCAAACAAGTAACTAAATTTCAGCGTGTTTTTATTATTGCACGAACAGACAAAAAGCGCAAGTAAAAACCGCAAAAAGTAAGTGTTTCTGCGGCTTTTACGATTTCGTTCTGTCATGAATATAACGATAAAATCCTAACAAAATCTGATATTATCAAACCTTATTTTTTCGGTTTATAGGAACTCTTAAGAGAAACGATCCGGTTAAATACAAGATGTTCCTCGCTGCTGTCCTTCGCGTCACAGCAGAAATAGCCCTGTCTTACAAATTGGAAACTGTCATAAGCCTTGCTGTCTTTTAAACCTGCTTCTAATTTACATCCTGGAAGAATAGTAAGGGAATTTGGATTTAAGTTAAGACTTCCATCCTCATTATAAACACCTTTTTCTTCATCCACAATGTTCTCATATAATCTTACTTCTGCATCTACACATTCATCTGCGCATACCCAGTGAATGGTTCCCTTTACTTTACGTCCGGTAAATCCGCTTCCGCTCTTTGTCTCTGGATCGTAAGTACAGTGAATCTCTGTTACTTTGCCATTCTCATCTGTAATATAATCTGTACATGTTACAAAGTATGCGTTCATAAGACGAACTTCGTTGCCTGGGTAAAGACGGAAATACTTTTTAGGAGGATCAATCATAAAGTCGTCTCTCTCGATATAAAGTTCACGGCCAAAAGCTACTTTACGGCTTCCTAATTCCTCATTCTCCCTGTTATTCTCTACATCCAGATATTCAATCTGTCCTTCCGGATAGTTTGTAATAACAACCTTAACCGGGTCAAGAACTGCCATCACACGGGACTTTTTAAGCTTTAAGTCATCGCGGATACAGAACTCTAACATCGCATAATCTACAGAACTCTGTGCTTTGGATACACCGGCAAGTTCGATGAAGTTACGAATCGCCTCTGGTGTGAATCCTCTTCTTCTAAGAGCTGCGATAGATACAAGACGTGGATCATCCCATCCATCTACGATACCGTCTTCTACTAACTTCTTAATGTAACGCTTACCTGTGATTACATTGGTAAGATACATCTTTGCAAACTCAATCTGTCTTGGAGGCTGTTCAAAACCAACTTCCTTTACAACCCAGTCATAAAGTGGTCTATGGTCTTCAAATTCCAGTGTACAGATAGAATGTGTTACACCCTCAATCGCATCTTCAATTGGATGAGCGAAGTCATACATTGGGTAAATGCACCACTTATCTCCTGTATTATGATGTGTCATATGTGCCACACGATAAAGAATCGGATCTCTCATATTGATGTTTCCGGCTGCCATGTCAATCTTAGCACGAAGAACCTTTTCGCCATCAGCAAACTCTCCATTCTTCATCTTCTCAAAAAGCTCTAAGTTCTCCTCTACAGAACGATTGCGGTAAGGACTTTCCTTTCCAGGTTCTTTTAAAGTTCCTCTGTACTCACGAATTTCTTCTGCGGATAAATCACAGACATAGGCCTTACCCTTTTTAATAAGAGTAACTGCTGCTTCATACATCTGGTCAAAGTAATTTGAAGCAAAGAACAGTCTGTCTTCGTAGTCTGCACCCAGCCACTCTACATCTTTCTTAATAGATTCTACGAATTCTACTTTTTCCTTTGTAGGGTTTGTATCGTCAAACCGAAGATTGAACTTACCATTGTACTTTTGTGCCAGTCCATAGTTTAATAAAATAGACTTCGCATGTCCAATATGAAGATATCCATTCGGTTCTGGAGGGAATCTGGTCATAACATGGTCATAGACACCCTCTTCTAAATCCTTGTCAATCGCCATCTCTATAAAATTTTTCGATACTTTTTCTTTTTCTTCCATTCTCATCCTCCTGTAACTCTATATGCATCATCAAAATCTCCTGTACCCTGGAGCGTGTTTAAAAAATGCTCTAGAGCGTGTTTGAAAAATAAAAGTTATACAAAACACAAGAGTTATTACTGCTTGTTGATACTGAAAATATCAAAAATAAATATTATTTATATCATAATTGACATATTTTAAAGACATATATGCAGTATATAATAATTGATTTTGGCAATATAAATAACTTTAAATATTTTTCAAACACACTCTAATGCCGGCACATTAAAATTTCTGAAATACATTCTATAAAGGCTTCTCTTTCCTTCACCTGCGTTCTATCATATCATACTTATTTTTCCTGTACAAGTAAAAATCAACGCTCTTATTTTTTATTCTGCTGCTTATCATGTTCTTTATAAAAATAAGTATTATCTCCTATCTGCCCATATTTCTTATAACCTTTTAACTTTTTATAGGCAGAAGAGCGAAAATATAATATATATGAAGGAAGATTTCTTTTTTTCCCTGAAAGCGCATCATCTACTGCCTGTATACATTCTTTGGAAGGCACACGGTTAAGATATGGATACGTCTCCGTTTTTTTGTCATAATATGCACTAAATTGAGCCTTTTCCGTTATTACCTCCATCAAATCATCCGGATATTTGTCAGATTCTAAACGGTTTAACATACAGCTAATCACTGCTAAAGAGCCCTCATAATCTGTGTCACACTCCATAGAAACTACTTTATAAAGAATTTGGCGGTCTCCGGCACTTATGACATTATCATATTTTACCGGAACCGCCATCGCTTCCTTTACATTTTCTTTATCTTTCTTTTTTTCTTTTGTCTGATTTATATTTTTTCTTCCATTTTCCTGCTGAAGTTCCAAAAAGCTGTGTCCTTCAAACGAAAGCCAGTCATCCGCCACAAATGGAAAAAGCATTTGTGATGCACTCACATTCTGAAACCAGAAAAACCAAAGTCCCAGAAACAATATAACATAGCCGTAATTTCTTTTCCTTTTTCTATTCATATTTTCTGCTCCCGTCTTATTATTTCCGCATTATTGTCCTTAATAATATATGACAGAAAGCCAAAAAATATGATGCCCAGAGTCAAAATATCAAAATACCTTCTCATTTGCAAAATAAGGTATTAAAATATAGAACTCCCGGCATTCTTGCTGAGAGATGCGCATCATGTAATGCATGACATACTTCTTCTGCGCATCTCACATCTGATATAAAATATTTATTATGGATTTACTAAAATATAACCGCCTGCACTAGATACACTCTTATAATAAACACTTGTAGATACACTCTTACAAGGAATCATATATTTTACAAGCTCCTTCATTGTAGTGAACTTAATTCTCTGTTTTTTACCAGACCATTTTCTTGTCGCAGAATCTGCCACAATAACCTTCCCTGTATTCGTCATACCAAGAAGTACCATTGTATGTTTCGAAGATGACCACTTATTTGTGTAAGAACCAAATCTTCCATTCTTTTGTGTACGATTGTTCACTTCAATAATAACAGGATTACCAGTTTTTAGATGTTTTTCAATCTGCTTTACTGCTGTTTTATCCTTGAAAAAACGAATATATCTGTTAGAGATATTACAATAACTTAACACTTTAGAAATACCATAAAGAGAAACCGGACGCTGTGCTCCAAGAGACTTTCTGTAGTTCGCATTCCATCTGCTGCTCTTAAAAACCTTCTTCTCTAAAATTCTAGATGTCTTACCCGGTGTATAATTTCTATATTTTTTGCTGTATCCTGATAAAACAGTTGTCAGAGAACATACCGCACATCCATGTAAGGAAATAAAAGAATTCTTCTTATACTTCTTACTTGTCTGCGCAAATACACGATATGTTCTCTCACCATTTCCGCTCTGTACAGTTGCTTTATAGATATCTACCTTCGTATTCTTTGAAATGGTTGATTTTTTCGTTACAATCTCCTGTGCTGACACATTCATTCCTACAGAAGAAAGCAACATCACTCCAGCCAGAACAAATGCCATTATTTTTCTAGATAAATTCATTTTTCTTTTACTCTGTTTTTTCCAAAAAAACATATAATCCTCCTTTTTGTTTTTATGTACTCTCAAAATCTTCGCACATAATCAAATGTATGAAAGCTTATGAACACACACCTTAAAGCGTGTAAAATTCCTACTTAAATAAATGAAACATACATTTTACATACCCGGCCATTATAACACAGCATTTATTCTGTGAAAAGAGAATTCTATAATTGTTTGTATTTTTCGAAAAATTTAGCAAAATTCAGTTGACAAACATATGTCATCATGATAGAATGCTTTTTGTCAGGTTTGTATGCCTGAATTGCTGATGTAGCTCAGTCGGTAGAGCGTCGCCTTGGTAAGGCGGAGGTCTCGAGTTCAAGTCTCGTCATCAGCTTGTTAGTATAAACGAAAATAAAAAAAGAATTATCTAATATATGCTTCGTATCACTGCACTAAAATGTTCAGTCGCATTTTAAGCTTGTTCTAAGATGCATATATTTAGATAGTTCTTTTTTTATTTTCTATTTATGTTATGGGAAGATTTGGGAACAGAAAACCGAACTGCCAGCGGCTCCTATCTGTGACCTCGATGCTGCGGGTATATAGCCTGTGAAAAGAAAATCGCCTTATGAAAAAGTATTGATTTTGCGACTTTTGTGTTTTTTACAATGGAGTCAAAATCAATACTTTTTCATCAAAGACTTCTTCTCACCTCGACTAAAGTCACAGACAGGGGCCGTTTCTAGAGCGTGTTTCGTCCATTGATTCTATTATCAGTTTCTCTTATACAATACCTTCATGAAGTCAATGTAATTTTCTGATTGTGTGATTTTTTCTATCATCTCATCATTTTTTACGAGTGACATGATTTCATCATATACACAAACCAAACGATTCTCATCCCTGATTTCTTCTGGGAGCGCCAAAAGGAATATAATCTGTATGTTATCCTCCTTATAAGGCATTGGTTTTCGAAATACTCCTACAGATAAAACAATGCTGTCTCCTGCTTTTTGTACGGCATGTGGAATTGCAATGTTATCTATAGTCATGCTCGAACGGGATTCTTTCTCCCATACCCGTTCTTTAAAATCTGCATCTACATAACCTCTTTTTTCAAGAGTGTCTATCATATAGTTTAATGCGGAAGTATAGTCTTCCTGTTCTGATAAATTAAAGAAAGTATCTTCTTTTAAAATATTTGCCATGACATACCAGTTATCATCTAAGATTGCAGCATCTGTTCCTTTACAAAACTTTGCCTGTCGAAGCTTATTTTTTAATTCATTTTCATCAAAAATCTCATGGATATAGATGACTGGGCATTCGCACTCTATGATGTGTTCGGTTGTGCAAATGACAATATCATACTGGTCAAGTATTCCGCTTACCGCTTCTGACGGTGAAAGAATGTCAAGCTGGCTGCTACTGTCTACTACCTTACGAATCTGTACGGCAAATAATTGTGCAGTCACTCTTCCCTTATCACTGATAACCGCTATTTTCTGTTGCTTCTGATTTAACGTATTTACTTCTAAAAATACGCCAAAATAAGCAGCGAGGTATCCCATCTCTGCCTGTGTGACAACAACTTCTGCATCTTCTTTTATCACTCTGGCTGCTATTTCTGCCATTTTAAATGCCAGCGGATATTTATAGTGAATATCCTCAAACATTGGATTATCGATATGTACATTATAGCGGAGCCGATTAATCATAAACATGATATGATACATGAATTTTTCTGTAAATTCGTGCGTATCAATCGAAATATTTAATTCCTGACGAATCTGTTCTACAATCTTTTGTAATAACGGACGAATCTTTTCATCTAGTTCGATGCTGTACATATTTTTACTGTCCGCCGGAGTGCGCATTCCGATAATTGGAAGAAAAACAAATATTTTCTCCTCTATAGGAATCTCAATGTAAAATTCTTTTGAAATATCGTCAATTAATTCATCCACGAATGAAAAACTGTTTCTCGATACCAGATTATAGTATTTTTCCGGCATACGGGTAATGACATGACCCGTTAAAAACCGGTCAAACATCAGTGTCATATAGTTTTCAAACATTTTCTGCGTGGATTCCTCAAAATTCTTTTCCGCCATTGCTTCACGAATTTTCCCTAACATCAGCTCATCTTGTGGATAATTCTGATAAATAGAGCCAAAAAGATTCTCCATCACAAACTTTCGGATATTTAGCTCTGAACCGCCAAGTGCAAGTCCCTTACTGGTCTTACCTACAATTTCAAGTTCATATTTCTCCATTGTCTGGCGAAGCTTTTTCAAATCACTGATTAGCGTACTTCGCCCTATATTCATCTCATAGGCAATATCATCGGTAAGCACTGGTTCCATTGCCCTCATAAGCTTCGCAAAAACATACTCCTGCCTCTTCTGTGAAGAGTTCATCAAATCATCTGTCTCAATAATACGGGCATATGCATTCTGAAAATCTCTGGTATCAAATACCCGGAGACTGCATTTACCCTGATTAATCTCAACCAGACCACTGTTTTTCAATTCTCTGTTAATATCTTTAATATCATTTCGAACTGTACGCTCACTTACCCCAAACCGCTGTGCAAGCATCTCAATATTCAATGCAGAATTTTTTCGCAAAACAGACAGGATGTTAGCCTGCCTGTTATCACCAAATAAATTTTTCATACCTCATCCATTATCCTTTTCAGATTTTTTAGATTTATCCAGAATACTGCCTCACTAATATTTAATCTCACAAGAGAGGAAAAGAGTTATATCTGAGATATATCAAATATTAATGGGACAGTATATCTGTTTTGTATTCACTTTTTAGGTAGCTATCCAGAGCATTTTTCAAACACGCTCTGGAATCTATTCACAAAATATCGCTTTCATAATTCTGATATTCCGAATAGCTTATAAATTTATTCTATAATCTGAATCGTTGTACCAACTTTAATTTCCGGAACTGCTTTTTCTTCTACATAAAGAGTTCCAGGAAGCTCTGCTTCTGTCATTCCGTTAAAACGGATAGTACAATGACCAAGACCTGCGAGTGTTACCGGCGCTTCTTCTCCTACGCAGGTAATCTTATATTCATTTTCATCAATCTTTAATGTCTGTCCTGCTTTGATTTCTCCATTGATTGGATTCACATCTACAGAATAGCAATAATCTCTAAGTTCTGCCGGAGCGCTGTCTCCAAAAATAATAATGAAGTCTCCTCCGTTCATCATCATAATATCTTTTCCAAGTTCTTTTACTTTATTCTCATAAATTACAGCCATGATTTTTCTGTCCTTTCTACACTTTGCTCCCTTTACATTGTAACACATTCTCCAATACATTACAGAGCTAATTTTTACATTTTTTCTATTACAATCTTCTTTATCGTTTCATTTGCAGCCTCATCTACATACTTATTTATAAATCTTATTTGTAAACTTTCTTTGCAAATTTTCTTTACTATAAATTTTTTACTATACCAAAATAGTTTTTCTTTTTAACTTCCCAGAAGGTGTTTGAAAAATGCTTTCTGCAAGATGTGCAGATTGCAGGAATGATTTTTCAAACACGCTCTAATGTACTTTTGGAACTTTCCCACAAAATCAATTGTGAGAAAGATTCCCGAAATACATCTTATATTCTCTTCTTACCCTACTTATGCATATAATCCAAAGCTTGCTGCATACGCGATCAATACTCGAATCCAGCCTGTTAAGAATCTGGAATACATAACGGAAAGTACACCAACTTCGATGGTTTCAGGCTCTGCTTCCGCAAGTCCAAGACCTACCGGGATAAAGTCACATGCGCCCTGACAGTTGATTGCGAAAAGGGCTGGAAGTGCAAGCTGTGGAGCGATTGTTCCCTTTCCAATTTCTGTTCCGATTAATGTTCCGACAATCTGTGCGATAACGGCACCTGGTCCAAGTAAAGCGGATAAACCTGGGATAGAACAGATTACACCAAGAGCAACCAGTCCAAAAACATTTCCTGCTAATGGAGTTAACAGTTTGGCAAATGCGTTACCAAAACCAGAACCATTAATGATACCTACAAGTAAAGATACAAATGCCATGAATGGAAGAAGTGTTGTGATACATGTCTGAATGGCATCACGACCTGCCTGATAAAAGGTATTTACAAACTTACCAACACCTAAACCTACTTTTGTGATGATAGATTTGTTTTCCTGTGCTGCAAGTGTTTCTGATACTTTCTGATCTGCATTAAATTTCACTGCTTTTTCTTCTTTTTTCTCGGAAACTTCTGCAGCCTGCACTGCCTCTCCCTCTTCTGCAAGAGAAATCTGTTTAGAAGTAACTGCAGATACATAAATATCTTCTGTAATAAAATTAGCAAGTGGACCTGATTTACCAACTGGCATTACATTTACCGTAGGAATTCTTTTTTGTGGATAAATACCACAGCGAAGTGTTCCACCACAGTCTACAATAACCATGGCAAGTTCTTCTTCTGGTGCAGAACCGTGGAAGCCATCTACCGGTGTCATACCACTGAGTTCTACGATTTTTTTAAGACATTCTGGTGCAGTTCCACCACCAGTAATGTACATAACTTTATTTTTCTGTTCTGTTGGACGAATAATAAGTGGACCACCAAATCCCTGCGGACCTCTTTCAATCCTGATTGCTCTTAATTCTGACATTTCCGTTCCTCCCTCTATCGTTTCCTTTAATTTTCTGATATTTTTAATGTACGGCTAAGTTTTACACCCTGCTGTTTTTCCACATATCTTGTTGTAAACTCTGTTACCCATCCGGAAATAAAGTTTGCTACAAGACCAACTAAAAGATAACGTACTGCTAAAGGTGTTGTATCTAATTTTAAAGTAGAAATTCCATTTGCAATTCCAAGCCATACAAAAAGTTCAGATGCATTAATATGTGGGAAAATACCGTTGTTTGTATGACAGTGATATGTAGCGGAAGCATAGTATGCTGGTTTATAAAATTCTGGCATGAATTTACCCATGGAAAGAGCCATTGGGTTACCTAACATAAATGCAGATACAAATGGAAGTGCAAGATAACGAAGAATCGGATTCTTGGTACATACTCTTGCAAGTTTATTTACAGATTCATCACCTGCTAATGCGATGATCGCATTCATTAATAATAACAGCATCAGGACTGTTGGAATAATTCCTGTAACCCAGCTTACAAACTGTTCTCCACCTAAGGTAAAAAGATTCATAAATCCTGAAGCCAATTTAACTAAAATATTCATAGTTACCTCCCTCTTTACGCTCCTGCGCGTCGATTAAATAGATTTGTTACCACATTGCCTGCTTTCTGGAAATTAGAAGGAGGCTGCGCTATCTCTTCCCCTGCCATGTATTTTTTATAGGTTAGTGCTGCGTCCTCTACGGCTTTTCTCAGATTCTTATGACTTTTTTCTACATCATTTACAGATAAATCTCCAACATAACGTCCTTCAAATCCCGGAAAATCTTTTACTCTGGCAAGAAATGTCGTTCCTTCTATCTTTCTCGATTCCTGAATAATCCCCTTTTCATCTATGCGAAACATTACAATTGCCCCTGCATGGAATCCTCCCGACTTTCTGCCAATTGCGACCTTGCCCTTCCGTCTTAACCGAACAAATTCATTGTTGAAATTCTTCATCTGAAAACTGCTTAACACAAACTGGATGACAAATGCCAATCCAATTACAAGTGCTATTTTTATCATAGCGAACCTCCTTCTCTCTTCCCTTTCCATAAATATGTTTCCGGGAAATCTACTGTAAAGACAGCTACAGCAGATATTCCCCTGAGCTTGTTTAAAAAATGCTCTGATACATATTATGTCAAGCAGATTATCCTCTGGATTTTCCTCCAGAAATGTTAACTGTTGTTCCTGTGATGTAGCTTGCCTGATCCGATACGAGGTATGCTACAAGACTTCCTACTTCATCAAGCTTTCCGTCTCTTCCGATTGGAATTACTTTACTGTAATCTGTGGATAAATCTTCTGGTTTTACCCCTCTTGTATATGCTAAAGCTTCATTGTAAGCTGTGGTACGAAGACCTGTTGCTTCCATGATTCCCGGTGCACATGCAACAACTCGTACATTGTACTTTCCAAGTTCCTTTGCCCAGGAACGAGTGAAGCTGTCTACAGCACCCTTTGTAGCAGAATATGCTGACTGTCCCTGAGAACCTTCTTTTCCAGATTCACTGGACATATTTAAGATAACTCCATGTCCCTGTTTTACAAGTTCTCTTGCAACTGCCTGTGCACAGAGAAAAACACCTTTTACATTAACTGCGAACATCTTTCCAAAAGAATCTTCATTTAACTCATATTCTGGCTTTTCTCCCTTTACATCAACAAGTAATCTTGGAAGATTAATTCCTGCATTATTTACTAATGCATCAATCTTTCCATATTTTTCAAGAACGGCCTGCACCATCTGGTTTACGCTTTCTGGGTCTGTAACATTACACTGTACACAGTAAGCGCCGTCAAGTTCATCTCCTGTTTTTACATTAAGGTCAACGGCAACTGCATTTGCCCCAACCTTTACAAGAGTATCTACTACATGTTTTCCGATACCGGAAGCACCACCTGTTACAATAACCACCTGTCCGTCTAATCCCAGCCAATTTTCATTCATCATGTAATCCTCCTTTTTAAATATACTTTTCAAATCTTTCCTGTCTGATTTTTAAGTACTTAAGCACTTTTGATTTACAATGCCATTATAGTAAGGATTACCCGCTTTTTTAATACGTGCTTTTTCGGCCTTTCTGAAAATTAATTATATGCCAGATTTCCTTATTTGTGAAAAGGTTTAGTACAATGGATTTCCTGTTTTTTGAAAAGCGTTAGTGTGGAGAATTTCCCAAACAGGGAAAAAGGGCTGATTAATGATTTGGAGCAACTAATAGACGAAGTCATTGCCCCTAATAAGGCATATTTGTGATTTTAGTCACGGCGCGTTGAATGTTCGCTTTATGCGCTCGCATCCAACACTTGCTCCGAGACCACAAATATGCCTTATTAGGGGCAATGACTTCTGTGCTGTGAATGGAAAAGGTGAATTAAACAGCTGGTGGGCAGTTTGAAACTGAAACTTTTATCTTCTCTATAAATGCGCCTTAGCAAATGATAGATGTAGTCGAGCATTCATCATGCAGTGATACGAAGCATTTATTATACAATGCCCTTTTGTCATGGTTGTCTGTTTATCCTTAACTCAGTTTTTCTTTCAAAATCTCCAATGTTTCTTCAATTCCCTTATCACCTTCGTCTATGATCAAGTCAGCATATTTCTCGTAGAGTACGCTTCTCTCTTCGAAAAGGTCAAGTAAAGTCTGACCATCTTTTAAGGCTACGCCTCTTCCTTTTAAATCTCCAAGTCGTTTGGATAGAATCTCATATGGGCAACGAAGATAAATTATCTGGCAGGTATCTTTGTAATGAAGCATTGCTTCTTCACAATATACTGCACTTCCACCTGTAGCGATGACAGAATGCTTTGCATTGACTTCGCGGTTTACCTGGTTCTCTACTGCAAGGAATCCATCATGTCCCTTTGTTGCGATAATATCTTTTAACAGCATTCCTTCCTGTTCCTGAATGAGAAGGTCTGCATCAAGGAACTGATAACCTATCTCTTTTGCTAAAATAACACCAATTGTACTTTTTCCTACACCGGGCATCCCGATTAAAACGATACTTTTTCCGTCTTTCATAAATTGCTCCTTATATATCTTATTAATCTTCTTAAAATTCACTTCGCAGAGCATTTCACTTATCATTTAGTTTCAATTCACAGTCAGTAAATCACATGGAAGCCTGTCAAACCTTAAATGCCGACCTAAATTTAACTTCATATCAGTAAAATTTACTTACTATTTATCCCAAAATATTCTAAAGAAAAACTATTTTCTGCTTACTTATGGTTTGCATACTTTACAAGCTTCGTAGCCTTCTTTTATTAAAATATCTCTGCTTTTTGAAGATATGACCTTGTTCTCCTCATTCATCTGCTTTACAAAACGGCAGGTTGAAAGATGAAACTTGCCTGTGTCTTCATTTATAACATAGGATACCTTATTTTTGGAAGTATTTTTTGCTGTACTTTCTGTAGTTTTTTTCGATGAAGTTTTTGAGGATGCCTTATCTGTAGTACTCTTTGCTGTAGTCTTTTTTGAGGAAGTCTTAGAAGTTGTTTTACCTGCACTATCCTTAACAGAACCCTTTTTTGAGGCTGTACTCCAACTAGAAGAAGAACCTTTTGGCTCGCCTGGTGTCCATGTTGTATCTGGTGAAGCATTCCATGTAATATCACTTCCATCACTGTAGGCTACAATTGTTCCCTGATTATCGGTGCGGAAAGTCTTAATACCTCGGCTTCGGAAGTTATTTAACGTCTGTGCGGATGGATGACCGTACTTATTCCCCTCACCACAGCTAATGACAGCATATGCAGGACTCACTTTATCAAGGAAATCATCGCTGGAACCAGTCTTACTTCCGTGATGGGATGCTTTATAAACATCAGCAGAAAGGTCTTCTCCTGTATCTATCATATCGTCTTCTGCCTGCTTTGCTGCGTCTCCTGTAAATAGAAAACGATTCTTACCATATTGGAGCAAAATTCCAATCGACCAGTCATTGGTATCATCCCCATAATCCTTTACCGGTGCAATTATCGTAAATGTTGCATCTCCTAAAGAATATGTCTTGCCAAGCTTCGGAGCCTGCGCTTTCTGGTTCTTAGACTTTAATGCCTGCACAACATCATCATATGTCTTCGTATCCGAGGTGACATCCGGCATAAAGACCTTTTTACAATCAAACTTATAAACAACAACATCAAGCCCGCCGATATGATCCGCATCAGGATGGGTACCTATAGCGTAGTCAATCTTCTCCACATTTTGACTATCTAGATAAGACTGTACCGCTGTTCCTTCGCTGTTGTCTCCTGCATCAATAAGCATCGCATGGCCTCCGACCTTTATTAAGGTAGAGTCCCCCTGTCCCACATCAATAAAATGTACCTCCATACCAGAACCATTCTGGCTTATCTTACCAGCCGTTTCATCTCCGCTTCCTGAAATTGCAACAGAACTGCCCTCACTGCATCCTGCCATACAGAATGCAAGTAATAATGATAACAAAAGTATTTTTATCTTTCTCATCTTCGTCCTCCTCTTACAAACATATGTTTGTATATTATCATATCGTATTTTGAAGCAAAGGTCAATAGCATTTTGCCCTCTTCCTATCATACCTTGCCATATTTTGTTTTCATATCCCCTCTGTTTTTATTAATTTTTTACAGGAACACATCATATAAAGCGATTGTTTTTTTACAAAAAATACGATATGATAATATACAATTAAGAAAGGAATGTGTGCTATGTTTGAAATGTTTGCTACCATTGTAGCTGCCTGTGCTGCCGCTATCTATGGTCTTTCACGCTCAGTTTTTATGTCCGGCGTACATCGTAATCTTTATCGCGCCGCATTTATCGGTATTATTATTCTTGTGTATGTTACTTACCGCATTTATCATTACATCAAGTTTAAGAATATCAAAAAACTGAATGTCGATTTTGATGATTATCTTTACTATGATAAGTACACCTCCCCACTTTACCGGGCAGGATATTTTATCAGTTATCTCGTACAGAATATTCTCTTTGACTATACATACATGAAGAGAAACTACAACTTCTGTAAAGGTCTTGACGTTTACGATGGTGGAGTGAGCGAATACTATATCAAGTTCCGTAATACTTGGTATCGCTATTTAAAACTCACTATGATTCGTCATCGCATTTCTTTAAAGAAATTGCAGGCATTTTCCTGTGATATGAAGAATGAGATGATCATTGCTGCTTTAAATACACCAGAAGAAAAAGAAATGCATCACCAGTTTACAAAAGATGCTGCGGCATATTTTCAGGAACATCAGTCTTTTAACAAAAAAGTCATTGAACAGTTTGCAAACTATGCGGAGATTACACCAATGTTTCGAAAGAATGTGTTAAAACATTACCGCGCTCTTGCTTATACGGCGAAGAAAGAACCTGAGATGGTGGCGATGGTGAAGAAGCAGGAATTCCGCAGAGAGAGGGATGTTAACGACTTTAAAAAGATGAATTTCCGATAAATGGAAATTTGTTATTTAATTCATTAAGAAACACACAGCCCGGGAAGAGAACCGATCCCCTATATTTGTGACTTTAGTCGCTGCAGGTTGAATGTTCGCTTACACGCTTGCATCCAACCTTTGCTCCGAGGCCACAAATATAGGGGATCGGTTCTCTTCCCGGGCTGTCTATTTTCTAATGAATTAAATAGTAAAATTATTCAGCGTAAGTATTTCTTTTACTTTTTAATATTATAATCCAGATAAAGTTCTCATTATCAAATCTACATCCTTATTTTCAAGTTCTTGGATGATATGTAGATATGTTTTCTGTGTAGTTGTCATACTTGCATGTCCCAGTCTTCGTGCTACACTTGCAATAGATACTCCAGCAAATAACAATAACGATGCATGCGTATGGCGAAGACCATGAATAGAAATATCGGAAATGCCACACTGTTTACAATGTCTTGTAAGGACATCATTAACTGTAGAATTATAAATTTTTGATTTACCTATAAAAATAGGTTCATCTTCCGGTAAACCTTTTATCAACTCCGAAAACTTGACTACTATTTGCCAGTCAATCTGAATCTTTCTTACCGATGACCTGTTCTTAGTCGGCAAAAACCCTCCTTCTCCTTTGTAATCCCAAGTTTTACTTATCGACAAAGCCTGTCTGGCAAAATCAAAGTCAGATGGTGTAATCGCAAGAGCCTCTGAAAAGCGCATTCCTGTTTTTGCAACTAAAAGTATAAACCAATCCCAGTTTGGTTCTTCTGAAAGATCTAAGCTGGCAATTAACGTATGTAATTCAAACTGGTTTAAATATTTTATCTTTTTGGCTCTCGGTGTTTTCCCTTTAATAATTGCCTTTCTGGTAGGGTCTCTTTCAATCATACCTTCATCTAATGCATCTAAAATTGCTCCTTTGAGCTGATGATGAAAATCTAATGTAGTCTGTCTCTCATGCTCTTTCGCATAATCATTTAAAATCTGCTGATATGCTGTTCTTGTCAACTCAGAAACTTTTAATTCTGGTGCCAGTTTCTGTATCCACTTCTGAGTCATTAAATACTTCGCCATTGTAGCTTCTCTTATCGCACCTTTCTTATACACATCAACCCACTGGGCGTAGTATTCATAAAAGAGAGGTGAATTATTTGTGTTATTAAGCATAAGTTCCCTCCATCCCTTGAAATTACTTACGCTGATACAAACATTTAACAATGAACCTTTTTATATACTTGCTATTAACGGCTTAATTTCTTTCTCCAGTGTCTCCTTCAGTTCCGCTATCATCCGGGAATAATATTTGAACTTAGGTAAAGCTTTCTCCTGCTCTGCCTTATAACTAGTATAATCAACATTCTTTTTAATTACACTTTCATTAGGAATTTCACCGTTCCTGTAATGCATTGCCGCATACATTACATCACCTTTCATTGCATACCAGCTTTCACAAAATTCAGAAACAACTTTTTCTATGCAATCCTGCTTCATATTTTCTACAATATTAAGAATAGACTGTCCCTTATATTTTGTTTCATCTTTTTCGATTTCTTCTATCAAATCAGACATAATATCTGCTACTTTTTCATTATCCTTACGTAATTCCTCTACATACTGTTTTGCTTCATCTATCTTCTTCTGTCTCTCTTCTGGTGTTATATCTTCTTCCTCTTCTGTTGGTGTAACAATATTTTGAATAAGATTGATGATGTACTCATAATCAATTTTTGTATTACTATATGCCATCAATTCATAATCCTGATCTACATCCGTCTCCTCTATGGCAGTTTCTGAATCATTCGTTTTTTCTTCTCGAATTTCCTCCATTACATTTTTATAATGTCCTACATAATCATCATACTCTTGCTCGGTAATTCCATATTGTTCAAGCATACTGTCGTCATAGTTTGTAAAGGATTTTAACTGGGCAAACAGACTGTCGAAAGATTGGAACATCTTCGCAAAAATCTTCTTTTCTTTCATAGACATTTCAGGGATTTCCGAAGGACTCTCGGCACAAACTCTGAGCGCGGAAAGGGCTTTGCGAAATGCCGGTTCTACCTCTTCCCATTGTGCTAAAATTGCAATTCCTGTACTACCTGCTGAGTATAATTTTACTGCATTATCAACACTTTCTTTAAATAATTTCGGAGCTTGAAAGGTTACAATCTGCCCATTGCTTTTATTTTTATCAAAAATACGATTCGTTCTTGAAAATGCCTGTATCAAATCATGCGGTCCCATTGGCTGTCTGTCAATAAAAATAGTGGACAGACAAGGTGCATCAAAACCTGTTAATAAGCGGTCTACAACGATAACCAAATCTAACTGTTCATTTCTACTCTTAAACTTTGCATCCTTTCTCGCCAGTCTTTTGTTAAGGTTTCCATTATAGCCCTGTATCTGTGATAATTCATATTTGGTGCCAAACATTCCATTATAATCATCTAAAGACTTTTGCATTTTCTGTTGGTTCACGCAGGAACCTTCTTCATTTTCTGTTACAGAATATGTAATCGCAAACTTAGGAAAATCCGGCAATACCTGCTTTATCTTTTCATCAATTTTTAATGAAGATTCCCCATTTTTTATTTTTGTCAGTAAATCATAATATTTCTGTGCTAATTGAATGGAACTTGTTGTAAGAAGTCCCTCATAAGTCTTACCTTTTCCATTTTGAAATCCCAATTTATGATAGGATTTATTAAGAATAATATCAAGCACCCGTAACATATGCGTTTCATTATTATATACACTGCTATCTGTTTCATCTGCTACATTTTTCGGACCATTATGTTCCACTTGAAAACCTAACACTGCTTTATCATGAATCGCATTTTGTATTGTATATTTGTGAAGACGTTCTCCATACAATTTTTCTGTTGTTCTCGGCAAATCTCCCAACTGCGGATATGGATTTTCTGCAAACCGAGGCGTTCCGGTAAAACCATACCACAAAGAACGTCCAAAAAATCTTTCTAATTCTCTTTTCGTCTTTGGTGTAACAGCTCTATGACATTCATCTACAACAAATGCAATTTTTAAATTTTTAATTTTCTGATATTCCGGTGTATCTTCCTTTAGCCTTTTACTAATTAAAATCTGCATTTTCTGAATCGTTGTAACAATAACCTGCCTATCTTCAGATTTTAGCTTTTTCTTTAAATCATTCACATTATCGGTCTCATCAACATCCACCAAATCATTATTTGCATATGCCTGAAAAGCCATTGTTGTCTGTGTATCTAAATCTTTTCGGTCAATCAAAAAAATTGCTTTATCAATTGCCGGAATATCCATCAATAAATTTCTGGTTGCTTTATAAGAAGTTAATGTCTTCCCTGATCCAGTCGTATGCCATACATAACCAGACCTTCCCGTTTTTGAAGCCTCCCTTATAGATTCAATTGCATGAATCTGATATGGACGAAGTAAAATCAACCGTTTCGCATCTTCATCTAAAACCGTATATCTTGCAATCATTTCATGTGCTTCCGGTATTCTAAGTACACTTTTTGCAAAATCAAGATAATCAGATACAGAATTATTCTCCTGATCCACCCATCCACTCATAAATTTGGGATTTAATTCCGTATCCCCGGCCGCCGCAAAATATCTGGTATCTACGCCATTGCTGACAACAAACATCTGCACCGCTGAAAAAATACCGGTAAACTTACCTTCTCCAATATACTTTCTAATCTGCCAGAATCCATCTATATAAGAATGCTGCTTATTCTTCAATTCTATATGTATCAATGGAAGTCCATTAATCATCAACGTCACATCAAAACGTCTGTCTCTTGTTGATGCTGCAGTATCTTCTTCCGTTTTTAACGCACTGTACTGATTAATCACCTCATATACACTACTTCCACCTGCTATATGTTCATGATTCATGACTACAAGATGTAATCTTTCCGTATCTCTTTGCACATGTACCTGTACTTTTCCGTTTTCACCAACCAGCCATTCTCCAGCCTTATAAAAGGAAGAAAACTGTAATTGGTTTTTAACCTGTTCAAATTCTGAATCCGAGAGCAGTTCTCCATTCAATCTGTCTTTATTATTTTGCTCAAGAATATATTTAAAATTTGCCCATAAATCCGCTTCCGTTTTTAAATCTTCTCTGTAAGTCCACTGGGACTCTCCGTAGACTAATTGTTCTATCAGTTTTCTTTCTATTGTTGATTCTAATTCTGGCATTTGGTAATCCCCCGTAATAATATTCTATTTCTATCCTCTTTCTTAGAAACCACCATTTTGATATGCTCTTGCAATCACATAAGATGGTTCGTAAAAAGCACTGCAATTATAATTATCAATCACATCGCAAATTTCATCATTATAAACCCAAAGGATTCCCTCTGTAAAATCCTCTTTTCTAGAAAGTGTATCTGCAATCAATCTTTGATATACTTCTCCCATATCCAACGAAGTCGGAATAAGCGTTGCTAATTCTGAATCGACATTTGTAATGTCAAAACTTCCTTCTACAAGTCCATAATCTCTAATCCAATCCGCTTCCACCTTTTCTAGATTCTCACAATGCAACGTGCTGGCACAGCTAAGTAAGTGATATAATTCATCTTTCCCTATAGCATTCACCACATATTTATTCTTCTGCTTAATATGTCTGGCCACACGTTCAATCATATAACAAATAAAATATAAGTCATTCATAGTTATATCTTCGTCTGGAAAATATTTGTTTTTCATAATGTATTTCTTCCTTTAAATCTTCCTTTTTAGGCTGAATTTTATCTTTTTTCTATAAAAACATATTTTTTAGCATGTATTTTCTTATAATTTGTAGTTGATTGCACTTGCGCTGGTGAAGAGTGATGAGGTTATCGATGTTGCGGAAATATGTTCCTATTTTGGTCTGCTCTTCCTTTTTGGGAACTTTAATTTCAAATTCTGCATATTCCTGTGCATTTACTCCGGGCTGTCCAGAACGTTGAGAAGTCACAGCAATATACTTGTTATATCTGTCTGTCAAGGTATTCTGAAATACAAATTCCGTGTCATATTCTTCTTTAATTCTTGCTCGAATCAAGAAGCCTGCATAGTAAACTAATCCATCAGAATTCTTGTAAATATAAGATTTTCCGACACTTGCACCTGTTCTTGCAAATAGAATATCTCCTTCAGTTAGTTTATAATTATCTGCACCAGTTAACTCAATATCCGGGGAAGTAAGATTGTCTGTTAAAAACTCATGTGTGTTATCGTCAATATCTGTAATTCTAATATATTTATTTTCTCCATCATATTCTTTCGCTGCTGCATTCAATCCATATTCAAAAGACGATGCAAGTTCACCCAACTTACGCTGTTCCCAAGCGTTTCTACATGTTTTATTAAAAAGATTTGACTTACGATGATGAAAAGTGATGAGATTATTTACTGAGTCTAAGTAATCTCCAATCCTTCGTTGTTCTTCGAAAGAAGGATATGGAATATCTATTGTCTTCATTCCAGCAATATCAATACTCCTACCATCCCTAATCCCATATATATGTGGCACTAGTTTTCTTTTAATAAATTCATAAGATCTAAAGTACGAATAATAGAATCTCGAATCTGCTTTTTCCCCATGAAATATATGGTATGCAGGACTTACAATTCCATTACATGATGCTTTTTCCAAACCTCCTTCAAATGATCTTAAATGCACAATAAAATCATCCTGATAAACCATTTTATAACTCGAAAGATTTGATTTATTATATAATAAATTTCTCTCCGAATCTTCCCTCTTTATTGTTCCCTCACCTTGCATTATTGTTAACGCAGGCTGTTCTGCATGATTTTTTTCAGAATATTCTTTAAATACATCCCCCAACTTACGCTGTTTCCAAGCGTGTATCAATATTTTATCCAAATATCAAGACTTACGATAATAAAAAGTGATGCCACAAAATTACAATAAAAACCTTCCTAATCCAATAACATTCCTGCCTCATAAGAGCATTTTATATAATCTGGATTACTATAGTATACATTTGAATTAAAATTCGAAATTTCTTCACTAATAAATGAACTGTATACCGTTTTTATTGCTTCAATCACGTTTTCATATAATTCCATAACATTTAATATCAATGTTTGGTACACCCGTCCTATAGAAAGTACGGTCGGAACAGTATACCTACAAGTTGAAATATTATCAAATGTACCTTCTTCTATTCCATATTCTTCAATCCACTCATCACATATCTGTTCAAATGAGAGACAATGATTCACCCCTGCTGCCTTTAATTGATGAGCCAATTCTTTATCTGATAACTTAGCTACAATATCTTTTGGTTGATTATGTGTCTTACGTGCTACAAACTCAATCATTGAACATACATAAAATAAATCATCATTATTCCATTTCCTCATCATTGACTATTTCGCTCCTTTCATACTGTAAACACCCCAATGCACGGATACTGTGAAAACTGATTTGATGGGTTGGATGTTTAAATTTTGCATATTCCCAAAAAACTGCTTTACTAATATTATTAGCCAAATAATCATTTACAAAATTCCAGATAGTATCGTCTGCCATCGGACCTTCTACAATATCATATTCATGTATCTTTCCAGCACGACATTCTGCAATAAAATTTAACCATTCATCACTCATCTTATCAAATTTTTTAATATTTAATCGTGGATTTTCTATATAGGAGTATATATTAACCACCCCCTGAGCATGTTTACGGTCCGCCCAGCGATATGCCTGTTCATAACTATTCGTACAATAAAATCCCCAGGAAAAATCTTTTGTATATCTTGTTTTTCTAATTTCAGGGAATTCAACTATTTGTCCGCTTCCATGATATAATTCTATCTTCCTACTGTCCATTTTCCCTCCTGACATCTGCAAGCAATATCCCTCAAAATTGCACTTTAATTCAAAAAACTATCGTTCAACTCAGCGTAAGTGTCCTTTATTTTCCAATAAAGATTTCTTTTAACAAAGTTTTTTATGTTTTGATTTCTTTTTATATATTTTGCTTATTTTTCTGACACAAACATATTTTGTAGCATAAATTTCTTTATATTTTTTAATTCATCACACTTTTGCTGATGAAAAGTGATGCGATTATCTAATAATGAAAAATATTTCCCTATTTTAATTTGCTCAACAACTGATGGAATTAAAACTTTTACTTTGTTAATAACTGCTTTTGATAAACTCGGAACTCCTGTTGATTCATCCAATGCCTTCCAATTAATATTTTGAAAAATATCAAATATAAAATTCAAATCACAATCTTCTTTAGAAACACAATAAAACAGTGTATCCACTGTCCAAAATGGAGCTTTCAAGATATATGGTTTATCAATCGTTCCCTTTCTCCCTATTCCTACCGCATCCTTATCAGCAGATAAGGCTTTAGAAACACTAAGCATATATCCACCCGTTCCATATACTGGGACATTTCCTTTTTCAAGGTGTTTGTAATCTCTACCACTACATACTTCTATTATCTCTCCCAACTTACGCTGTTTCCAATCGCCAGTAAAACCAGAAAATCTAATTTCTGGAACTTTTTCTCCATCCTTCGGAAACATCTTCTGAAGCATACATTTCTTTAACTTTTTGGCCTCATCACACTTGCGCTGGTGAAGAGTGATGAGGTGGTCAAGACTTCGGAAATATGCACCAATCTTAGCTTGTTCACCTGTTGTTGGCATATAAAATTCTGTCTTTAAAAAATTGTCATTATATAATCTTTTAATCGTACTCCCTTCGATTCCATTCCACTTGACAATGTTATATATGCATCTCAAAAATGAGTTGTCAATTCTATCATCATGTTTAAACCATACAATATTAGAATCTTGAAAATACGCCTCTTCTCCGCTATATTCCACAGTTCTTCCAATTGTTCCAGATGCAGAAATCAACATATCTCCAACATTGGGATACTGAAATTTACTTTTGTATTCTTCAAATAATTCCCTCGAAATGAAAGCATCTGGTTCAGCCCCAAAAGTCCCAATTTTATAAAATGGGATTTCTCCAACTGGCGTTGTCTGTTCTTTAAAAACCCTTTTACACATCGCCACAGAACCTAAATCACCGAACTTACGCTGTTCCCAATCTTCCGTATACCCCTTAAATCTTATCTTCGTCTTTCCCATTTTCTCACCTCTCCATCTTTTTAACCAGTTCATTTAACGATGCCATTATCTTCTCATCTGATGATGTCAGCTCTTTTAAAAGAGATAAAAACTCTCCTTCTGCCTGTTCGATTTCTTTGTTCGTCTGTTCCATTTCTTTTAAAACTTCATTCAGGTCAATTTCTGGTTCTTTTTCAAATGTATCTACATAGCGAGGAATGTTAAGGTTAAAGTCGTTCTTTTCGATATCTTCAAAGCTTGCAAGGAAGGATTCTTTTTCTACTGTTTCTCTCTTACTATATAAATCCATCACAGCTTCAATATGCTCGTCTGTCATTTCGTTCTGTTTTTTGCCTTTATTGAACTTTTTAGATGCATCAATAAATAATACATCTCTTCCATCTCTATGTTTTTTCAATACAATAATACAAGTCGGAATAGAGGTGTTGTAGAAAAGGTTTGCCGGAAGACCAATTACTGCATAGATGTTGCCGGAACGCAGTAATTTTTCTCTGATTTTTCCCTCTGCCGCTCCTCTGAATAGTACTCCATGAGGGAGAACGATTGCCATTGTTCCATTATTTTTTAAATGATAAAGTCCATGAAGCAAGAACGCATAATCTGCCTTTGATTTTGGTGCCAGCACACCATAATCACTGAATCTTTCATCCTGTAAAAACCCGGCTGCTGCGCTCCATTTTGCAGAATATGGAGGATTCATAAGTACCATATTAAAGTCTGTTTCTTCTCCTGTAGGCCAGTCTCCATCTAAGGTATCACCATTTCGAAGCTTCTGATTTTCTGCAACGATTCCATGCAAAAACATATTCATTCTTGCCAGATTATAAGTTGATGTATTTAATTCCTGTCCATAATATCTAATATATTCAGGATATTTTACATATTTTTTAGCATTCAGAAGAAGGGAACCCGATCCCATACATGGATCATACACAGATAACCCTTTCTTTTCTTCTTGTCCATCAATTGCAATCTTCGTTAAAATTTTAGATACTGCCTGTGGAGTATAGAACTCTCCTGCCTTTTTACCCGTTTCTGATGCAAACTGACCAATCAAGTATTCGTAAGCATTTCCAAGAATCTCTGCATCTGAATTTAATAAATCTGCTTTATCAATTTCCTTGATCAAATTGGCAACTGTATCACTCTGTTTCTGGTCTCCTGTTCCCAAACGATTCGAATACAAATCAATATCCGTAAACAAATCTGCAAATATAGGATCACTTTGTTCAATATTATTAAAAGCTTTTTGTAACTGCTCTCGGTTAAAGGAATTATTTCTTGCCGCATCTGCAAAACAAGTATAGGTAAGTTCCGGTTCGATCACATAATGACATTCCTGTTTCATTTCTGCCTTTAACTCTTCCCCATCTTCGCTCTGTAATACTTCTTCATAAGCTTCCAGAGCTTCCTTTAAAGTTCCCGGTTTGCCATCACAAATCATATCGTATACTTTAATCAGAAAAGAATCTGATAAATATTTATAAAAAACGATTCCTAACAAATAATCCTTATATTCATTTGCATCCATCTTCGAACGAAGAATATCCGCTCCACTCCATAATACACTAATCAAATCTTTGCTGTTTTCTATCTCAGCCATTTTTCTTTATCCTCCGCTCTTTTTCCTTTCATCACCATTGGCCTGATGATTTATAACTATTTAGACCCATACAGTTTTCGATATATTTTACGCAATGATTCTAAATACTTACGATGATTTACAGTAAAAGTATACCATATTCAAAAAAAAATTGATATATAGAAAACCTCACCACAGGACTACTCCTGCAGTGAGGTCTTACAATCTTCGTAATATATTCAATTCATCTATTGAGGGATATCGTTTATATATTTTTTCAATCCATCTTCGTTGAAAAATCATACTCTTCATTTTTCTCAATATAATATGACACAATATCCCCTACCAAAATAATTTCATTAGAAAGAATATTATCCATATTACTCATCTTCCCCTATGTTTTTCCTTTTTCTTTTCCTGTCTTAACTGAAACTGATATTCCGCTTCCGCCTGTTTTTGCTTCCTGCTTTTTATTTTGCGTTCCTGCTTATTCTGCTCTTGCTGTAGTTTAAGTGCCTGCTGTGACTTTGTTCCAATCCCGGTATTACGTAATTGTTTTTTTACTTCTCTCTGTCTCCTCTTTGGATTCTGTTTTACCTCCTTAATAACGGTTGTTACCGACGGGCTAAATTGCAAATCATAGTAGTGTTTTAATAAGAACTCGTACACTTCATAATCCTTTGGTTCAGTACCAAATGTTACTTTTGATACAGATAGTTTCTTTCCTTGAACTTTCTCGAAAACACCTACCCAGAATGGTTCCTCAAAATACACTGTCAATTTGTCACTTACTTTGTTCATAAATCTTCCCTCCTGAAATGAAAATTAATAAATGAACAAAGAACGGACAACCCGGAGGGGCAGGTTACTTACCACATTTTTTTGTGACGGCCGGGCTACCTACCGGCTCTGGTATATATTTTTATATACGTTGCGTTTTTATCTCTGTTTTTATACTTTTAAAATTGTTACTTCCACTATATCTCAGCCTGCACTATATGACCCAAATTCAGTTCATCGCAAAAAAGGTCATATACATACGATGAACTTTCACAATACAAGCCGGTTTCCTTATCCTGAAGCTTTTCAAACACTTCAGAATTATAAAACTTATTCATTGCCTCATCATATTCTAATCCCTGTTCTTCAGTAATCATATCTACAATGTCCAAAATTATATATTCAATCAACTGGTCTTGCTTACTCTATAATCTCATTTTCATACTGGCGAAATAATAATGCCATATTATCATCCTCCTAAACAAATCCTATAAAATATAGTATATCATAATCTCAAAAAAATTAATATACCAGCACGAATCTCAACTCCTATTAATCCATTAAACAGACAATAGAATTCTAAAAAACTCTTATTCACTCACAACCATTTCATAATAAACAAAAACTTCAACTTTCATCCCCAAATCATCCCAGCTTCTGCTTTAATTCCCCCATCCAGCCACAGCCAGCCCTCGAAGAAAAAAACACCCTATATTTGTGGCCTCGGAGCAAGGTTTGAATGCGAGCGCATAAAGCGAGCATTCAAACCGCCGCGACTAAAGTCACAAATATAGGATATCTTTTTTCTTCGAGGGTGTCTGTCTGTCATCGAATTAAACCAGAACTACTCAGAACTATTTCCCCATTCTCTGTCTCACGATTTCAAAGGCAAGTACTCCCGTTGCTACAGAAGCATTCAGGGAATCAATATCTCCCTTCATCGGGATAGAAGCAATGTAGTCGCACTTTTCTTTGACAAGGCGGCTTACACCATTTCCTTCGTTTCCGATGATAAGACCGATAGAACCAGTAAGATTTAAGTCATACATGAGTTCTCCACCCATGTCACCGCAGACAAACCACATACCTTTGTCCTTGAGTTCATCAATTGTTCTGGAAAGGTTTGTTACGCGAGCTACTGGTGTGTAGTTTAATGCACCGGCAGATACTTTTGCAACGGTACTGGTAAGTCCTACTGCACGTCTTTTTGGAATGATTACGCCGTGTGCGCCTGCGAGGTTTGCGGTACGGATAATCGCTCCTAGGTTATGTGGGTCTTCGATTTCATCGCAGAGAATGAAGAATGGAGCTTCTCCTTTTTCTTCTGCTTTTTTGAATAAATCTTCTACGGTTGCATATTCGTAAGCGGCTGCGATTGCAACAACACCCTGATGCTTTTCGTGAAAAGATAAAGAGTCTAATTTTTCTTTGGAGACAAACTTGATTAATGTATCTCTCTTTCTGGCTTCGCGAAGGATCGACTTAATCGGACCATCCTGGCAGCCATCTAAAATGAATAATTTATCAATTGTTTTGCCGGAGCGGTATGCTTCCATTACCGCATTACGTCCGACAACGGTACACTCTTCGTATGCCATATTTTTCCTCATTTCTATCTTTTAATTATAAATTATCTGCATCCGACAGACAAATTCGGATTAATTCCTCTAACCGCTCCATCTGTCCGGAAAGATATAAATATCCCATTAATGCTTCAAATCCAGTGGCGATATGATAATCGTGGCTGGACTGATTCTTTGCAGGTGATGGAGATTTCGCATTCTTTCCGCGGCGAAAAACTGCCTTTTCCTCATCGGTAAGTAAAGGCTTGATTTTCTCCATCATCGCTGTCTGTGCCGCCGCATTAACGTAGCTGATCGTTTTCTGGTGATAATGGTTTGCCTTATCGTTTCCCTTTGTCACAACCATTGTGCGGACAAACAGTTCATAAATACAGTCCCCGATATAGGCAAGCCCCAGGGATGAGTATCCCCGAAGCTCTTTTTCTGTTAATGGAAAATGTTCTGCAATTCCTTTTAAGCACGTTTCCATTTGACACCTGCTCTTGTATCTTCAAGAATGATTCCTTTATCTGCTAATAAATCACGGATTTCATCGGCGCGGGCAAAGTTCTTTGCCTTTCTTGCTGCCTGTCTTTCCTCAATCAATGCTTCAATATCATCATCAAGAAGTTCTTCTTTTTTCTCTGTGATAATACCAAGAATATCGCAAAGCTGTACGATTATGTCAAGAAGCTGCTGTGCATATGCTTTGCTTCCGCTTTCTGCTGTAACGTTAGCAAGTTTTACAAGTTCAAAGATTGCAGCGATTGCATCGGCTGTGTTGAAGTCATCTTCCATAGCTGCTTCATATTTCGCTTTTAATGCATTTGCCTCTTCTAAGTTCTTCTGATCTTCTACGTTAAGTTCTCCTTCTGGAGCTGCTGCGATCACTTCCCTTAAATGGTCAATTGCTGTGAGGATTCTCTCAAGACCATTCTTAGAAGCTTCTACTAACGTATCGCTGAAGTTTAATGGACTTCTATAGTGTGCACTTAACATGAAGAAACGGATAACCTGTAATGGATACTTTTCACTGATTTCTCTTACAGTAAAGAAGTTTCCGGCAGATTTGGACATTTTCTTATTATCAATATTTAAGAATGCATTATGCATCCAGTAATTTGCAAACTTTTCATCGTTGCATGCTTCGCTCTGTGCGATTTCATTCTCATGATGAGGAAATACTAAGTCCTCTCCGCCTGCATGAATGTCGATTGTATCACCAATGTACTTCTTAGACATTTCAGAACATTCGATATGCCAGCCTGGACGTCCTTCACCCCATGGAGATACCCATGCAGGTTCGCCCTCTTTCTTTGGCTTCCATAATACGAAATCCATCGCATCTTCTTTCTCATCACTTACTGCGATACGGATTCCTGCTCTCATATCATCAAGATTCTTCTTAGAAAGCTGTCCGTAATTTTTAAACTTACGAGTACGGAAATATACAGTGCCGTTCTTCTCATAAGCATAACCTTTTTCAATTAATGTAGAAATCATGGCAATCATTCCGTCAATTTCTTCGGTTGCTTTTGGATTATGTGTGGCAGGCTCGATATTAAGCCCCTCCATATCTTTTTTACACTCTGCAATAAAACGTTCTGAAATCTCAGATGCAGGAACGCCCTCTTCGTTTGCTTTTTTAATAATTTTATCATCAACATCTGTAAAGTTAGAAACGTAATTTACATCGTATCCCTTATATTCGAAATATCTTCTTACCGTATCAAACACGATCATTGGTCTGGCATTACCGATATGAATGTAGTTATATACCGTAGGTCCACAAACATACATTCCAACCTTTCCCTCATGTACTGGAACGAATTCTTCCTTCTGTTTGGTAAGTGTATTATACAGCTTCATGTTATTCCTCCTTTATCAATGAAAAAGCTCCGTCTCCCCGGAGAGACGAAGCCTTCCGCCGTCTTTATTCACGTACTTTTTAGTCTATTCAATTTCCCTGCTTTTGTCAATAATAAATCAAAAAAATGTTAGCTATCTAATATTATTATTCGCATCTTTTAATCGTAAGTGAACTCATTTTACAGGAATAATCCTTTTCAGTGACATGCTCCCACCACTTAAATCATAGATTTTGAAGTGGGGGCTTCTTGCTCAATGGCTCTACTGAGCCAAGTATCTACAAGCTATCCTCGCGTGCCCCGCGATTCTTTTGCCCGGATACGGGCATATTTCTTATTATCAGCTTGTCCGGATACGGACAGTTTATGCTGTCAACATCCTTCTTGCCTCTTCACGTATGTTGATTGCTGCATTACAATCTCTGTCCATCTTATTTCCACACACACAGTGATAAACTCTTTCGGATAATTTCAGCTCTTTCTTTACCCTTCCACATTTACAGCATTTTTTACTGGAAGGAAAGAAACGGTCTACCTTTACCATTTTCTTTCCCTGCCACGCCAGTTTATAGTCTAACATTTCCCTGAACATTCCATATCCATTATCCTGTACGCTTTTTCCGAAATGCAGGCACTGACCCATTGCTTTCATATCGATATCTTCCACTGCAGCCGCATCATAACCGTCTGCAATCTTTCGGCTAAGTTTGTGTAGATGATTTCTTCGCTGATTTCGTATCTTTTCATGACATCTGGCAACTTTCTTTTTCTGCAGTTCATAATTATGACTTCCCCGTACGCATCTTGACAACTTTCGCTGTTCCCTCGCCAGTCTTTTTTCATTTTTTCTAAAAAATCCTGCTTCTTCCGTCTCAACCTTTTCTGAAAACACTGCCATTCCCTGCATTGCATAATCAATCCCAAGTATCTTTGCAGTACTGTAATCCGGTCCAGCAGCTTGGTTTTCACAGCTGTATCCTTCATAAAGCAGGCTTGCAAAGTATTTTCCGGATGATTCCATACTGACTGTCACTGATTTCAGGCGAAGGCCTTCTGCTGGCTCCCTGTGTTTTTTCATGGCGATCCATTTTAATTTAGGAAGCCGGATCCGCTTACTTTCCACCAGGATATTTCCATTGACCACATTCGTTGTATAGCTGTTTTTGGAATGATGTTTTGTCTTAAACCTTGGAAATCCAATCTTGGAATCCCGAAAAAAATTCTTATAGGCCTTTTCCAGATGAAGCTGGACATTTGCCAGCGCCAGCGAATCTATTTCCTTCAGAAATGGATATTCCTTTTTATACATGGCCGGTGTATTTTTTAACATTTTCTTCGTTTTTGCATACTCTCGTATCTTATCATTAAGCATCTGATTATACAGAAAACGACAACAGCCAAATGTTTTGCCAAGAAGTATCTTCTGTTCTTCTGTCGGATAAATTCGGAAACGATACGCTATGTTCAATACTTTTTCCCTCCCTGGGTTTCAATGTCTTGATGGATTACTTCTACCCGAACCCCTCCTGCTGTCAGCAGGGCAGAAACTCTGACTCCAAAAGGCTTCTTTCCAAAGCTTTTCCCTGATTTCCGGATACTCCTTTTTCAATAGTCTGCTACTGGCACTTTTTCAGGCATTGATAAATTTACTAAGTTCCGTTCTCGACTGTGCATGGAACATTACATACACATGATCAATGTCATGATTCCATTCTTCCAGAATAATCCCATACCCTGAAGCAATATGTTCCCATATTCCTTTTGCCCTTTCTGAAATTGGATTATCAATGACTTTTCTTCGATATCTCACTACCATGATCAGATGATAGTACATCAGATATACTGAATGCACATTATGATTTATTTTTCCTTTTCTACTGACTCTATTATACCATGGATTGCATTATTGAACAAGTGTTCTCTTTTTATTTTTACGCAATTCATCTCCCACCTGCAGAGGAAGGAGAATTCTTGCTATATTATGTTAAAAATACATTCATCAGACAATTTCCATAATACAATTCTCAGAAAGCGGGCAAATGTTTTTCAAAAGCATTTTTCCCTCTTCTGTTAAAGTTTCGCAGTTATCAACACTTTCTTCCTTTTTGCCAAAAAGATAGTCTGTAAGAGCCGCAATAGAAATGCTCTGCATACCATCTGTTTTTATAGTCTCTGTTTTTGTGATAGAAACTTTTCCATTCTTTAATAAGAAATGATACGCTCCGCTCTGTTCTTCTAAATACTTATCTTCTATATAGATATCTTCTCTATAAGTATATGCTTCACAATTATCTATTTCACAGATGGCATTTTCACAATTATCAGATTTATAAACATCGTTTTCCTCACTATTCGTTCCACAGCTATCGGCTTCACAAATCTTTGCTTCCACTTTCTCCTTTTCTGTTTCACTGGTTTCCTTTAGAGTTTCTATTTTACATTCTAAAAACTTAGAAAGTTTTTCTATATTTAGCAGACGGAACATAATCTTCTTCACCCTTTTTGCTGGCATAAAACGAAAATTTCTATATAAACCTATTTTTGTTGTGATATCTTTCCAGGACGGGTCAAGTATAAGCTGATATCGGTTATAGTGATATTTCTCTTCACAATATAAAATAACCTGCTCTAAAAAGTTTTCCCTCTTAGAAGCATCTGCACAAAACACCTGCGAAAGAACAAAATAGCTGTCCTCTGCTCCTACTGCAGCTCTGCCGACATAAGATTCCCTATCAAAAACATAGAGCACCTGTCCGTAATCACTCTCCACCTCTTTTTCCATTCTTCGGATATAAGGGACAGAAATTTCTGTGAAAATGTCAAACAGGGTATCTTTAATCACATTTTCCTGTGCAACAAGTGTTTCAAGTTCTGCATCGGAAAGTTCTGTTTTAAAGGTATATTTTTCAAATGAAGATTCTCTTTTGTTTTTATTATCTCCTAATATATCCTCTTTTATCGGACATTCTTCTGGCTGGCTTTCCTGTTCTACTTCTTCTTTCTTTAATAAGACTTCTTTATTTTTTGCAACACTTTCCTGTTTTGCATCAATACTATCTTTCGAATCTTTTTCTATTATATCTTTCGCTTGTTTTTCAGTCTCCTTACGCAGTTCTGGCAAATATTCCAATTCCTGCTCTACCTGAGCCATTCCAAAACGAAAATCAAATGGCAGATAATAGTTTTCGTCTGCTGGCATCAGATAAGTAAACAACTCACCTCTGCTACGAAGCTCCTGAAAAGTCTTTACAAGGAGTTCCCGCATCACGCCCTGTCTTCTGTACTCTTCATCCGTTGCCACACCAACGATATACTTCGCCTCTGCTGGCTGTCCTTTTACATGAAGTGTATATGGATTTAAATGCAGCATCCCCTTCACAAGGTTCTCATCCGCTGACATTTCCTCATTCAGCAAAACTTCATTTTTTCCATATACTTCATTAAAATAAAAGTTCGCATAAGATACTGGGTCATGAAAATTATCTTCCCATATCTCATAAACTCTCTGCTTTTTCGTTCCATTATCCCAGACTATCATTTCTGAATGCCTCCAAATCTTGCACAGCCGCCACAGCCTGCACAGCCTCTGTCTTCCATCAAAACATCTGCACCAACATAATTCTGAATCTCTGAAAGCAGACAAACAGCTGAAGCTGAAATACCAAGACCTTCCCCGGTAAATCCAAGTCCCTCTTCTGTCGTTGCCTTTACATTAACCTGCCCTTCCTGAATGCCAAGAACTCTTGCAATATTTTTTTTCATCTCTGGAATGTATGGAGCAAGCTTCGGTCTTTGTGCAATCACTGTCGCATCAATATTTTCAATAAAATAAGCCTTTTCCTGTAACAGCTTTCCAACCTCTTCAAGAAGTTTCATACTGTCCGCTCCCTCATATGCAGGGTCATTATCTGGAAAATGCTTTCCGATATCTCCAAGTGCCGCCGCTCCAAGAAGTGCATCCATCACTGCATGAAGCAGAACATCCGCATCAGAGTGTCCAAGAAGTCCCTTTTCATAAGGAATCTCCACTCCGCCAAGGATCAACTTTCTATTTTCTACCAGACGATGTACGTCATAACCATTTCCAATTCTCACAATGTCTCGCCTCCAAACTCCGCACATACGGATTTCTATTTTGTCTTCTATCAGTGTACCACATTGGGGAAGGGGAGAAAAGTTTTTCTTTTGAATTTATGAAAGACAGAAAACGAGAAAAGGTTACTATGTGAAAAATGAGCCTTAAATCAAACTCAAATTGCGGTCGAGCAGTTTAAGTGCAGTAATACGAAGCATTTTCACATAGTAACCTTTTCTCGTTTGCGTCTGTCTGCCATTACAAACAAAAAATTGCAATAAAAAATAGCGGGAACTGGATTTGAACCAGCGACACCGCGGGTATGAACCGCGTGCTCTAGCCAACTGAGCTATCCCGCCATACTTAATGTTGACAAAAAATAAGTGGGACCTACAGGACTTGAACCTGTGACCCTCTGCTTGTAAGGCAGATGCTCTCCCAGCTGAGCTAAGATCCCACGTCATCAACGAGGTTTATTATACTATATGGCGTGAAAGCTGTCAACACTTTTTTACAACATTTTAAACATTTTTCTTCACTTTTCTTTACAAAGATATCAAGAGATTTTACAATCTTTTTTCTTAACAAGGCATTCTTTATATTTTATGCATTCTACTCTTCCTTCTCCCGATGCATCGCCGAAACCACCGCCGCCAAATGCAACAACACCCCATCTGAAAGTGCAGATTCTTCAACTTCAAACTTCGGATGATGATTTGGATAGCACTTTCTTCCCGGTGTGCCACAGCCTACGAAGGCAAATACACCCGGCACTTCCTTCTGATACCAGGAGAAATCTTCTCCAAGCATTAATGGCGCGATATGGACAAGCTTTCTATTCTCTAATAGCTGTTCCGCTTCGTCTGCGATTCGGCGGGAAAGTGCTGCATCGTTAAGTACTGGTGGATGAGAGCCCTGTTCATAGGCAATCTTTACGTTTCCGCCGTAGCTGTCTGCTACTGCTTCTGCTCTTCTTCGAATGGCATCCTGTAAGTGCTGTGCTACGTCTTCAGAATAGCTTCGGCAAGTTCCTTCTAAGACTGCCTTACCGGAAATAATATTATACTGCGTTCCCGATTTTAAGGAACCAACTGTCACAACCGCTCCCTCAATCGGGTCAAGCTCTCTTGCTACAATTGTCTGTACATTCATTACAAAGTCAGCAGCCATAACGGTAGCATCCACACATTGATGTGGCTTTGCGGCATGACCACCTTTTCCGATGAAAGTGATAGTAAAACGATCTGTCTGTGCCATTCTGGCTCCCGGCTCCACAGAAATCTCTCCTGCTTTTATATCGGAAAAGAGATGCAGGCCAAACACTTCATCAACATCTTCTAATATTCCCTGGGAAATAATCTGCTTTGCACCTTTTGTATTTTCTTCAGACGGCTGAAAAATTAATTTGACACGAACAGTCAGTTCAGATTCCATTTCTTTTAAAATAGAAGCTGCTCCTAACAAGCCTGTAATATGACCATCATGTCCGCAGGCATGCATCTTTCCAGGATGCTTTGACTGGAATGGCAAATCTGTATCTTCTGAAACCCTAAGGCCGTCAATATCTGCTCTAAGACCTACTGTATAGGCATCATGTGGGCCGACATAGGCAGTTACCCCTGTTGGATCTAATCGAAGTGGATGAATCCCCATCCCGGTAAGCTTCTCACAGATTAATTCTGTTGTTTCTTTTTCTTCAAATCCAAGTTCCGGTATCTGATGAAATTCATGATACCAGGAGATAAATTCTTCTCGTTTCTTTGATACTTTTTCCAATACTTCTTCCCTTGTCATATCAAACCCTCTTTTCTGTCCTGTTTCCTTCTATCATTTGCTCTAATTGTATCTAATTGCAAATGTAGATTACTTTTTTATTTTTCAAACATTCTCTATCCTTTACACTGGATTCGCAACAACATCTTTGCCTCTTTCCAATACAAAATACACCCCGAATAAATTTTCCAAAATCACATCATCTAGGAATTCTTGAATATTATCCTCGAATCAGGCGTACAATCAAAACTGCTGCAATAATTATCACTGCAAGCGGCAACAATGCCCGCAATAAAAATAATACAATGAAAAATACCAGTGCGGAAATAATAATTGTCATAATCATCTTACCGGCACTCTGCAAAGCTCCCTTCTGATTGTTGTTTTCGATATCTCTTCTGTCAGAATATGCATCTCCATAGCTACGGTAGGAACTATCATTCTGTGCATAACCACTTCCATAAGAATTATCTCCATAATCGGAATTACCAGAAGCACTTTCCTCTATTCCGTGCGCATCAATAATAGAGCGGGCAATAAGTCTTGGACTTCCTAACTCTTCAACGACCTGTTCCTCACTTTTTCCATTACGAATCTCATCCTCAAAATACTGTCTGTAATACGTTAATGAATCAGATAATTCATATGCAGACACTTCGCCCTGCAGACATTGTTCTAATTCCATAATAAACTGTTCTTTTGTCATTTCTCTACCTTTCTTTAGCTGTATATCTGTCCTTGTCCTACTATCTTTCTTTATTATCTGTTTTTGCCTAATATTATCTCTTCTTATTACCTTTTTGTCTATACTGCAGGTTTATTCTTATTATCTATTTTAACACTTATTTTTGTTATTTTAAAATATTATATTTTACGTCCTTTTCCGCCATATAATTTGTAATTTATCACTTATCAATATTGAAGCTTAAAATATAACATCGTATAGGGAGTTTTTCCCGCAATCTGCATCCGTAGCGAAGAAGCGCCGCTATACCGAAGAATAAACTGGAGATTATCATCTGAATACGTATCCTGGTCATAATCTTTCACCATAAACTGAATACTATTTGGACTTTTTTTCTCCAAAATATCCTCACATTTACTACGAAAACTTTTATAATCCTCACAAAGTAAATCTTTTTTTCTATAGTAATTATATTCGTTTCCTTCTGCCTTTTGATACAATGCCGCATTCCATTTATGGTCTGCTTTCATCTGTGTATCATCCACATTAAAATAAGGGTACATAATACGGGAAGTCTCATCCGGTTCCGGATCATCCCAGGTAAGGTCTGCATGATACCACTCTTTATCAAGCTTTATCAAATTCCAGGCATGTTTTTCTCCATCTGCTGTCCCAGAAATCATCTTACAGGTCACACCAGAAAGGTCACAAAGCAGCTTCATCCCCTCTGCATAACCATTACATACCGCTTTCTTTAAAACCAGAGCACCATATGCACTATAGGCATCTCCTTCCGGCTCTTTCTTTCCACCTGGATATCCATATGCAACATTACTCACAATATAATCATGAATCAGCTTTTCCTTTTCATAATCACTTCGCTTCTTACTTTGTAAACTGGTAAGAAAACTTTTACAAGCTTCATACAAATCCCTTGCTTTTTCTCGTTCTTCTGGAATATCCTCCTCATCAAAAAAGGCTTTTTCTACATAATAATTATCACTAATCTCACAATTTAACGTCACATAAGACTTATTCAAAAACTTTACACTCTTTATCTGATATTCCTTTACCACACCATAAAAACCTTCTATATTCTGATTCAGCGTATCAAAATCTGTCTGATCAAGATCACTTGTCACAAAAGAAATCTTCGTCTTTCCACTAGATAGCGCATTTTCAATCTCTGCAAGCAGTTCCTTTTTCGTATCAATCACCGTCTGGGCAGAAGCATTCAGATGTGGCATCATACTGCAGCCACTGATTATGAAAATACTTATCCAGAGAGTTACTAACAATAATATTATCTTTCTTTTCATAAACACCTCATATAAATAATACCTTCAAAAATATTCTACCAACTTTTAACCAAAAAGGCAATTCTGATTTGCGCAGGCAAAGGAGACGCTCTCAGTAAATAAAAAACCTATATTTGTGACTTTAGTCGCTGCGGGTTGAATACTCGCTTACACACGCTCGTATCCAACCCTTGCTCCGAGGCCACAAATATAGGTTCTTTTATTTACTGAGAGCTGTCTTTGGCTGCTGAAGTAAAGTCAGAATTTATGTTTTAAAAGATTTGCCGGATTAGAAATAGACAGCCGCTGTATATATTCTATCAGATTGCTCAAAAAATATGAAAAAGAAGCCCTAAAAAATTTATTGAATTTTTTAGGGCTTCTTCTTAATAATTCTTCCGGCAATCCGATTGCTATGCTTCTTTAGCGGCGTCTGTTTGTTTTGCTACACAAACCAGAATTTATAATTACATCATTCCCATTCCGCCGCCTGCTGGCATTGCTGGAGCTGGTGTATCCTCTTTAATGTCTGCTACTACAGACTCTGTTGTAAGCAATGTAGAAGCTACGCTTGTTGCGTTCTGTAATGCACTTCTTGTTACCTTAGCAGGGTCAATAATTCCGGATTCAACCATGTTTACATAAGTTTCTGACAACGCATCAAATCCTACGCCTGCTTCGCTTTCTGCTACTTTGTTAATGATAACAGATCCTTCAAGTCCAGCGTTTGCTGCGATGTGATATAAAGGAGCCTCTAATGCTTTGAGAACGATTTCTGCACCAGTCTTCTCATCACCTGTGAGTTCTTTTGCCATCTCTTTTACAGCTTTAGCTGCATGGATGTAAGCAGATCCACCACCTGCGATGATACCTTCTTCTACTGCTGCTCTTGTTGCTGCTAAAGCATCTTCAAGACGAAGTTTTGCTTCTTTCATTTCTGTTTCTGTTGCTGCACCAACACGGATAACTGCAACACCACCAGATAATTTAGCTAATCTTTCCTGTAATTTTTCTCTGTCGAAATCAGATGTTGTCTCTTCAATCTGAGATTTGATCTGTCCTACTCTTGCTTTGATTGCTGCTTTATCTCCAGCACCGTCAACGATTACTGTATTCTCTTTTTCAACTTTAACAGATTTTGCACGTCCAAGCATATCCATTGTAGCATCTTTTAATTCGATGCCAACTTCTTCAGATACAACTGTACCACCTGTTAAGATAGCGATATCTTCAAGCATTGCTTTTCTTCTGTCACCATATCCAGGAGCCTTTACACCAACAACAGAGAATGTTCCTCTTAACTTGTTAACGATTAATGTTGTTAATGCCTCGCCTTCGATATCTTCTGCAATGATTAATAACTTAGCGCCGCTCTGTACGATCTGCTCTAATAATGGAAGGATTTCCTGAATGTTTGAAATCTTCTTATCTGTGATTAAGATATATGGATCATCTAATTCAGCAACCATTTTCTCCATATCTGTTGCCATGTATGCGGAAATGTATCCACGATCGAACTGCATACCTTCTACAAGGTCAAGTTCTGTCTTCATTGTTTTGGATTCTTCAATTGTGATAACGCCATCCTGAGAAACCTTCTCCATAGCATCTGCTACTAACTGGCCAACTTCCTCATCAGCTGCGGAAATGGAAGCAACTTTAGCAATCTGCTCTTTGCCGCCAACCTGCTCGCTCATGTTTCCGATTGCTTCTACTGCTGCATTTGTTGCTTTCTTCATACCTTTTCGTAAAATGATTGGGTTAGCTCCTGCTGCAAGGTTCTTCATACCAGCGTTGATCATTGCCTGTGCTAAAACAGTAGCTGTTGTAGTACCATCACCAGCAACATCATTTGTCTTTGTTGCAACTTCTTTTACAATCTGAGCACCCATGTTTTCAAATGGATCTTCTAATTCGATATCTTTTGCGATTGTAACACCATCGTTTGTAATTAATGGAGCACCAAAGCTCTTATCAAGAACTACGTTACGTCCTTTTGGTCCAAGTGTTACTCTTACAGTATCTGCTAACTGGTTTACACCTGCTTCTAATGCTTTTCTGGCTTCTACGCCATATTTAATCTCTTTAGCCATAATAAAGATTCCTCCTGCTATATAAAAATATACTAACCAAAAATATTAATTATGATTACTTGTTTCAATCCACACTTGACAATTCATAGAATCTGAATAGTCAAATGTGACTAATGATTAATGTCTTGTCAGAAAAGAATATCATCTGTATTCTGCTGACACTAGAATTATTCTACGATTGCAAGAATATCACTCTGTTTTACGATGATGTACTCTTCTTCTTCCATCTTTACATTCGTTCCTGCATATTTAGAATAAATTACTTTCTGTCCAACGCTCACTTCCATCTTCACATCTTCTGTTCCAGGACCTACAGCAACTACTTCTGCTTCCTGTGGTTTTTCCTGTGCGGAGCTAGTAAGAATAATACCAGTCTTTGTCTTTGTTTCTGCCTCCAGCTGTTTTAATACAACTCTGTCTGCTAATGGTACTAACTTCATAATATAATGCCTCCTAATTCAAAATTAATTGTAAATCTGTTATCTTCTTGATTTTTATGTTGTTAGCACTCATTTCATTTGAGTGCTAATTGCTAATACCTATAATATGTTTTTTCTTTTATAATTGCAAGTTCTAAAAATCCTTATTTTTTTATTAATCAGCTTATATAGATATTTATTTTAAATTATCTCTTTTTTTCTAATTATATCTCTTTTTTACTCTTGTTTTCCTTTGTCTATAATATTTCTTTTCCAAAGACTTTAGACGAAACTTTCCATTTCCCCAAATATCAATAATCTGTTTATACCCGCTTTTCGTCTTTATAATATCTCCTATCCTGGCATCTGGCGGAAGTTTAAACTTTCCCGGCACTTTCCGCATCTTATTTCTGCTTTTCTTCTTTCCATATATTTTGTGAGGAATTTCACGCATCCTCTCCATTACTGTCATTGGCTCTGCTTTTCTGCTATTTCTTTCTTCTGCATTCACCATCACGGAGCATAAAACTACACCTATAAGTATTCCCAATCCAATCTTCCTTATCCACATAACCTTTTCCTCCTGTATCTCCATAAAAATATATGAGTTTTCGCTTTCTCTCTATAATATAGACATAAAATTTATGCCAGAAGTTGCATTTTTACAAAAAAGAAAAGCGTACTATTTTATATAGTACACTTTATCACTTTTCTGATTTTATTACAATGTCTGTGCTTTTCTGATTTTTACCTGACAATTTCTATCATATTACTTTTTAGCATGCGAGCAGACTACATAATCTGTATCATAGGATAGTTGATTCTTCTTTACTATTCCACATTTTTTACATCGCTGCGCCTCATATGCTTCAATATGGCATCCTTTCTTTTTCGATTTATGAATCTTTAGTGTTCCCTCCTCCATAACATGGTTACATCTCTTTTGCTGTGCCTTTTTCTGGCCTTTATCAGAACCATTATTCATTAAATTCGACTGGAAAACTGGTGTGATTTCTCCCTGCTTTGATTCAAATAAAATGGTCGATTTACTAAAGTCAAGAGACGCATCTCCCATCGAAACATCTTCTCCATAAAAATAATCCCATTCCCCTTCTGTAAAAGTATTATCCTGGGCTGGCACATCCTGTTCCTGCGTTGCACTATAAACAAAAATCGTCATAAAACTACACAGACACATTACTGTTAGAATTCCTGCTATAAAAAGCTGTATCTTCCCTGCTGGCTTTTTATCTTCATCTAAAATTCTATCAACTCGTTCCTGTATCTTTTCCCCATTATTCGTAAGTCCCTGCACAATCGCCAACCCCCGTCTTGGTATTGTCAAAGTTGCTGACTTTACGAGGAAAATTGCGTAATTCTTTTTTTCCTCTTTATTACTATTCTGCATACATACTGCATCACAATAGTATTCACACATCACTGAATATTGTTGAAAAAGATAATACACAAATGGATTATACCAATGAAAAATGCAAACAAGAAGTGCAAGCGCCTTCCAGAAAGTATCCCCATGCCGAACATGTGTAATCTCATGTCTGAGAAGCCACTCCTTCTCTTTAACTGTATAATCTCTTTTCGGGATAAAAATATTCGGGTGAAGCCATCCTACTGTACAAGGTGTTTTCACTTTTGCCGTCTGAAAAACCTCAATATCTTTTCCCCTTTTTCCAGAAAAGAAGTCTGTCTTTATTCCATTCTTCCTTATCTGCCTTTTTATAAAAAAATAGGTTCCATAATAATATATAACTAATATAGTACAAATAATGAACCATATAACTGTTACCAAAAAAATTCCTCTCGGTGTTACATAATAATCCCCAAATAATGATGGAATATTTACAACTTCAAATCCACTTATTTTCTTCCCTGCAATCCCCCAAAAATCAGCAAAATTAAATCGCTCTAATAACTTTTCTGGAAGAATCAAATATTTAAATTCCTGAAACGGACACAAATATAAAATAATAGATAATCGCAATATCCATATATATTTTTGTGCCGTCATGTGTTTCTTAAATATTTTTTTAATAAGAAGATACCCTAAGATAGGAAATGTCCCCGCCATATCCATCACAAGTTGTAGTACCATCCTTTTTCATCGCCTCTTTCCCCAGCTGTCTGTTATTACTTGTCTAAAATATGTGCGATCAGTTCCTTTTCATCAACTTTCGTAATTGCATTATTTCCAGTTAATGCTGCAATAAAATGACTAATCTTGCCTTCATAACATTCTTCAAGAATCGCTTTCGCCTTACGCTGCTTAAACTCTGCCTTTGTCAGTGCAGCCCCATAATATGCCTTTGTCTCTTCTTTTTTTCTCTCTAGCAGCCCTTTGTCAATCAAACGACTTAAAAAAGTATTCAACGTCTGTTTTTTCCAGTTTTTATCTTCTTCCTCGTTAAAATACTTCATCAATTCCCCAAAAGTATACTTCCCCCCTGTACTCCAGAAATACTCCATAATTCTGTATTCTGTTTTACTTAAATGACTGTTCATATACTTCTTCCTCCTGCTGTTCTTTGTGACATTTTCTTAACATATTAACTATACTATGTCACCAGTTATCACGCAAGTGGTTTTTGATTTAATTCATCAAGAACAAACAGACGAAGCCATTGAAGCCAATAAGCCATATTTGTGATTTTAGTCGCGGCGCGTTGAATGTTCGCTTTCCCGCTCGCATCCAACACTTGCTCCGAGACCACAAATATGGCTTATTGGCTTCAATGGCTTCTGGCTGTGGCAGGATTTCGATGAATTAGAATCAATGTAGAGGGGATTTGAGGGAGAACGCGGAAGTCATCTATGTTTAACATGTAATAAACCCATCCTACAGATATTCAAAGACAGAAGCGGAAAAAGATAGTATAATAACAAATGTGACTTTAGTCGCGGCGTGTTGAATGTTTTGCTTACTGGCTCGCATCCAACACTTGCTCCGAGGTCACATTTGCTATTATACTATCTTTTTTCGGTTTGTCTGTCCATCCAAGGAGGTTTTTACATGAACAACAAAGGCCGTTATCACAATGATTATAGTCCTCGTTATCAGGATGCTTTTGATATTTACGAGAAAGCTAAAAATCACGCAAAGGAACAACGAAAAAAAGAGAGACTACACTCTCTTTCGGTTGTTGAACAGGAACATCGCAACAGAAGCGGCGATGATAATACCATATCCAACAAAACTCCACATGTCCGGAATCTGTCTAAGAAACAAAAATCCAAGGACGGTGGAGAAGATAATCTGTGAGTAATCATAGATGGAAATTTCTCCTGCCGGTGCACAGGTATAGGCAGCAGTAATTGTGAACTGGCCTCCGCTTGCAAATAAACCAGCAAGAAGCAGGCAGCCAAGCTGTGCAAGTGTCATCGGGTGAAAGTCAAATATAAGATATGGTAATGTCACAATACAGGAAAATGCGGAGAAGAAAAGGACGATAAACGGTCCTTTTACTCCGTTTGTTCCGAGCTTCCGTACATAAGTATAGGCGATTCCTGCTCCCATCCCACCTAAAAGGCCAACAAAGGCAGGCAAGGCTGTCACAGAAGCAAAGCCCGGCTTAATGATAAATAAACTTCCAACAAAGGCAATAAATACACATCCTGCTGCAAATGGATGTATTTTCTCTTTTAAAAGAATAAAAGAAAAAAGAATCGCAAAGAACGGGGACAGCTTATTTAAAATGGATGCATCTGCAAGCATCAGATGATCAATCGCATAATAATTACATAAAATACCAAGTGTTCCACAGACAGAACGCATCAGCAGGTTTTTAAGCTGGCCTTTCGGTACGTGAACTGGTGTATTTGACCTTTTCAGCGCAATCAGCGCAAAAAATACCGCAACAAAATTACGGAAAAAACTTTTTTCAATTGATGGCAAATCCCCAGCAAGCCGAACCATCATGTTCATAAGTGCGAAGAAAAAAGCAGACATAATGATCAGGATGATTCCTTTATTTTTCTGACTCATAATATATTTCCTTTCTATAAATTTTTGAATGGCAAAACAGACGAACTCTGGAAGGTATCTACTCCCTATCTGTGACTTTAGTCGCGGCGCGTTGAATGTTCGCTTACAAACAACCCCAGCCAAAGTCAGCTCCTAAAGAGAGAATAGAACCTATATTTGTGACCTCGGAGCTGCGAGGCCACAAATATAGGTTCTATTCTCTCTTTAGGAGCGTCTCCTTTGATGTCTTTTTCTTTTACTCTGAAGCTGTCGTACTCTCCGCTGCGGAATCTGTAGAAGCCGCCGGAGCTGTCTCTGTCCCTGCCTGTGTAGTAGGATCAGTGCGGTAATGAACTGTTCCTGCCTCAAGTGTCTCTCCTCTTGCTTCATAAAGCTCTGGTACAGTTACTAACTGGAATCCTTCCGCAATCAGGTCTGGAACGAATCGTTTTACCGCATCTACGTTATACTCATGGATGTCGTGAAGCAATACAACATCTCCGTCCTGCGCTTTCATAACTTCATTATAAGTGGCATCTGCATTCTTTGTCTTCCAGTCTTCTGTATCAAGAGACCAGTTCATACAGCAGAGGTTGTAGCCACCTACTGCGGATAATACAGTCTTATTTACCGCTCCGTATGGAGGACGCATTAAGGATGGCTTAACACCAATTGCCTTATTGATTGCATCTACTGACTTGCTAATCTCGCTATCAAGTGCAGATGCACTTAAGCTTGTAAGAACAACATGACTGTATGTATGAGTTCCAACTTCCATACCAAGGTTATATTCTCTCTGTACTGTTTCTGGATAATAACCTGCATTCTGTCCTAAACAGAAGAAAGTTGCCTTCGCATAATTCTCCTCTAATGCATCAAGCATTGGGGTTGTTGTTTCTGGGTTAGGACCATCATCAAATGTAATAGCCACCATCGGTTTACTTGGGTCTATAGCTGGATAAATTCTTAAATCAAAAGATGCGCTTAATTTAGAACCATCTGTTGCAGTTGCAGTTACCTTTACGGTATTCTTACCTGCATTCTTACCTGGTTTTAATACGCCATCCTTTGTTACAGTTACCATTCCATCTTTGCTGCAGCTCCATTTAAGCTTTGTATTTGTAGCATTGGATGGTTCATGGCTGATTTTTAACTGCATGGTCTGACCAACACGAATAGTTGTTGCCGGTGCTGTAACTTTTAAACCTGTCATTGGCACACTGTTATCTGGTGCTTCTGTAGAAGCTTCTGTTGCCTTTGCGGAATTACCTTCCTTATTGCCTGCCTTATTATCTGCAGATGCTGGTGAAGCAAGATTCTTCATAATTGCAAAAATGCCACATAATAATATGACTACAACAACGACTGCTGCAATCATCTTACCAGCACCCGACTTTTTCTTTCTTCTCATAATTGCCTCCTGTAAAAAAGGCGAAAATCAAGGTATGATTTCCGCCTGCTTTTAACTTATTGCATAGTCCCGAAACCTCATAAAGATATTTCGAAATGAACAAAAATTATACTCTGGATAAGTATTCTCCTGTTCTTGTGTCAATCTTTAACTTATCGCCAAGATTTACGAATAAAGGTACATATACAACTGCTCCTGTCTCAACTGTACAAGGCTTAGTTGCTCCTGTTGCTGTGTTACCTTTCTCTCCTGGTTCGCACTCTGTTACTTCTAACTCTGCAAACATAGGTGGTTCTACAGCAAAGATATCTCCGTTATGAGAAATCATCTTAACCATGTCGTTCTCACGAACAAACTTAAGAGAATCACCAATCATATCTTCGTTTAATGCAATCTGATCGAATGTCTCTACATCCATGAAGTAATATAAATCACCATCTGTATATAAATACTGCATATCTGTACGCTCGATATGTGCTGGTGGGAACTTCTCTGTTGGACGGAATGTCTTCTCAACAACACCACCGTTCTTAATATTCTTCATTTTCGTTCTTACGAAAGCTGCACCCTTTCCTGGTTTTACATGCTGGAAATCTACAATCTGATAAACATTTCCCTCAAGTTCAATAGTTAAGCCATTTTTAAAATCGCCTGCAGAAATCATATCTGAAAATCCTCCTTAATCACTAGTAAATCATTCATTAATCTATTCTATAATAAATACCTCTATTTTTCAACACTTTTTTTCCTTATGCTTCGGAAATAGAAAAAGAGGACGACTTTTTCCAGATATCGTTTGAGTACAATCTGTATCTCTTCCTTTGGGTGAATCGGCTTAACCATGATGGCATGAAGTCCGGCTCTTTTGGCACCTAATACATCTGTAAAAATCTGATCTCCTATAAACAGAGTATTTTCTTTTGTTGTTTTCATTCTCCGGATTCCCTCCTCATATCCTCCAGGCAGAGGCTTTCCTGCCTTAAAGACATAAGTAGAACCTACTTTATCACAAAAGCTTTTTACTCTTGGTTCTTTATTATTTGATATCAGGCAGGTCTGAAAACCAATCTCTCTTAGCTTTTTAAATAAAGCAACCGCCCTCTTATCTGCCGGTGCCCCATGAGGTACTAACGTATTGTCAATATCAAATAAAATTCCCCGGTATCCGTCTTTATATAACTTTTTAAAATCAATGGTATAAGTCGAGTCCAGATACTCATCTGGATATAACATTTGCAGCATAAATATTCCCTTTCTTATCCTTTGCATCCTTAATAATATACATATTTCTGAACAGTTATATTCATTCTCATAAAACACCAGATAAATCCTTATCCTTCTCAGCATTTTCATACCTAACCTGATAAGCTACATGTATTGCTCATAACTGCTCCTGAGCTTCTCCAATGCTTTTTTCTCAATTCGGCTTACATAGGATCTCGAAATTCCCATCATTGCCGCTACTTCCTTTTGCGTGTGTGGTTCATTTCCACATAAACCATAACGCTTTAAAATAATTTCCCGCTCTCGGTCATCGGTAAGAAGGAACACTTCCTGTTCTAAACGGCTTAGATAGTATTTGTGAAGATATTGTTCTATGAGTTCTGCTTCTTCTGTTGAAATGATGTCCAGAAGACTGATATGATTCCCCTCCTGGTCCGTACCAATCGGTTCATACAGCGAAACTTCCCGCAAAATCTTTTTCTCCTGGCGAATCATCATCAATAATTCATTCTCTATACATCTGGCCGCGTAAGTAACAAGCCGCCCCCCTTTATTTAAATCAAAAGTATTTACTGCCTTAATTAATCCTATCGTGCCAATCGAAATCAAGTCATCCAGGTCCCGGTCTGGTGAGTTATATTTTTTTACAATATGGGCAACCAGCCTGAGATTATGCTCAATTAATTTTTCTTTCGCCTTCTCATCTCCGTCACGGTACATTTTAAGATAATATCTTTCTTCTTCCGCCTTTAATGGCTTCTTAAATGACCGCATACAACGCTCCGAAACCCGTGTTCCTTATAGTATATGCATGACAGGATGGCCACTGTTCCTACTCTTTTCTACGAAGCAGAAATCCTCTTTCCAAAGCTTCTCCAAAGTTAATCCAAATCTCCTGCTTTGGATGTGGTGCAGATTCTACTGAATTACGGTCGCCGTCTTCCATCGCAAGTACTGGAAGATTTTTATTGCTTCCATCTGGCAGCATCACTTCAATAGTCTCGCCTACAGAGAACTTATTACGCTGATAAATCTTACACCAGCCATTCTCATCAATATCCTGTACAATACCGATGTAAGTATATTCTTTGATATAGGTGTTCGCATCATAAATCTGAGAATTCTCATCGGTCTTTCCGTAGTAGAAACCAGTTGTAAACTGACGATAGGTGCATTTTGCAATTTCTTCTCGATAATAATCTAAATTCTTCTCAAATAAATCTGGTGATGTTTTGTAGTCATCAATCGCTCTTCTATAAGTTCTTGTCACTGCTGCTACATAAAGAGCTGTCTTCATACGGCCCTCAATCTTAAGACTGTCCACTCCTGCCTCAAGCAAATCTGGAATGTGCTCAATCATACATAAATCTTTGGAATTGAAAATGTATGTGCCGCGCTCATTTTCCTCTACTGGAAGATATTCGCCCGGACGGCTTTCCTCCATGACATAGTATTTCCAGCGGCAAGGATGTGTACAAGCTCCCATGTTTGCATTTCTTCCAGTAAAATAATTACTGAGAAGGCATCTTCCGGAATGGGAAATGCACATTGCACCGTGAACAAAAGCTTCGATTTCCATATCTTCTGGAATGTTGGCACGAATCTCAGAAAGTTCTGCTAAAGAAAGCTCACGAGCTGCCACAACTCGGCTTGCTCCCTGTGCGTACCAGAAATTATAAGTTGCGTAGTTTGTACTGTTTGCCTGTGTACTGATATGACGCTCAATGTCTGGACATTCTTCCCTGGCAATCATAAATACGCCAGGGTCAGAAATAATCAGGGCATCTGGGCCAATTTCTTTTAATTCCCTGAAGTACTCTCTGATTCCCTCTAAGTCTTCATTATGCGCCACAATATTAGCTGTAACGTATACTTTTACTCCATTTTCATGAGCAAACTTTACGCCTGCCTCCATATCTTCTCTGGAAAAATTGCGGGCCTTTGCACGAAGTCCGTACATTTCCCCACCGATATATACGGCATCTGCACCGTAAAGTACTGCTGTTTTTAATACTTCTAAGCTACTCGCCGGTATGAGTAATTCTGTATTTCTCATCTTATCCCTTTCTTTCTTCTCATTCTTTTTTCACACTGATTGCCATGCCATCTCCTGTTTCTAAAATCACGGTATCAAGCGCTTCATCATGTGTCAATGCATATAAATACTCTCTCATGCGATTATGAATCGTATGATTTCTTCTCTTAATCCCATAACGGGATTCAAAAATATCTCCATCCTGCAAAACATTGTCCGAGACTAAAATTCCTCCCGGGGCCAGAAGCCGCATTACTTCCGGCATAAAGTGAATATACTGTCCCTTCGCCGCATCCATAAAAATAAAATCCCAGCTTCCGGAAAGTTCTTTCAACACTTCTGCCGCATCTCCCGAAATTAACGTAATCTTATCTTCCATTCCGGCAAGTGCGATATTTACTTTTGCCCGCTCAATACGCGGCGGATAATTTTCAATTGTCGTAATGTGTGTATTGTTATCTGTATTTTCACCCATAAAAACCGAAGAAAATCCTATGGCAGCACCTACCTCCAGAATTTTCTCCGGTTTTTTAATTTGCAGCAATATTCGAAGAAGTTCCCCTGACTCTTTGCGGATAATCGGCACATCATCTCTGATGGCTTCTTTTTCTATCATATGCAAAGCCTCAGAACCTCTGTCTACTCCAAAGGAACGAATGAAATCCAGAACTCTTTCTTCTGTAATCACTGTATTTTTTCCTCCTCATGTGTTAGCTGTTTTAATATTTCTGATGGCTTCTCAGAAGAGGAAACCTGATATTCCCCTGGTCGGATATTCTGATATCCATCCATGCAGCGAAGAGATATGGCAAACAGATACGGATTCTTTACAATCCCCTGTTCTGCCAAATCTTTAGAAATCTCAAGAAGAGATTCCCCCTGCTCTACGACAAGTACAGTCTCGCTGGCTATCTGCGGGTTCTTATCCTTTGGCTTATCTGCAAAAATAGCACGGCCAACTCCGCTCATCCGCACAAAGAGCAGGATAAAAAGAAGTACTATAAAGATATACATTAATATTTTGATAATTACATGTAATACTTTCTCTGCCATGTTTTTCACTCCTTTTATCCTAGAGCGTGTTTTAAAACACGCTCTAATATAACTTATGCTCTTTATCCAAATCCAAGCTGTCAATTTATCTTTATTTTAATCCATAGTTAATCATTCGTAAAACCAAAATGAATGTTCATCTCACGTCTGACATTTTTTGTTCTGCAAATAGTCTGTAATTTACGAAATCTGAATAATCCGATATGACTTGTAATCATAGTTCATCCATATAAGATAAATCCAGCTTAATATTCTCTGCAATACCATCATATACCAGCCGCATCAGTTTACACATCCGCTGCTCTGCGGAAAGAAAGTCTACCACAACTGGTTCTGTCAGCACATCTTTATACTCTGAATGAAGTGATTCTATTTTTTCAAAGTATTGTTCCTGTCCTTTTTCAAGCTGTAAATACAAACTTTTTCCACGAAATTCTTTAAACTTACGATATAATTCTTCCTGTTCTTTCAAAACAGTCAGGTCTTTCTGATAACATTTGTAATCTTCTGTATGACAAATCATATCTGTCAACTTCTTTGTACCCTGACGAATATCTTCTGTATCAGGAAAGAACGGTATTGATAACTTTCCTTCATCCATCATTGTCTATACTTCCATAATAATCGGAAGAATCATCGGACTTCTCTTCATCTTCTTCCAGATATAATCTCCTAAATCATCACGGATTGCCCCCTTAATACGTCCCCAATCCGTAATCTTCTTCGAGTTACAATGCTCTAATGTGTTCGTGACAACACTCTTTGCCTCTTCCATGAGCTTCTCGCTCTCTCTTACATAAACGAAACCTCTTGACACAATGTCTGGCCCTGCCAGAAGAACCCCATTATAACGGTCAAGTGTAACAACGACAATAAATAAGCCGTTCTGTGATAAATGCTGGCGGTCACGAAGTACAATATTACCAACATCACCAACACCAAGACCATCTACTAAAATACCCTGTGCAGGTACATGCCCGGTAACTTTTGCCTGCTCTTTTGAAATGGTAAGCACATCGCCAGACTGTAAGATCATTACATTTTCTTTTGGAATACCCATCTCAATGGCAAGATCTTTATGTCTCTTTAAGTGACGGTACTCTCCATGAACTGGAATCGCATACTGTGGCTTTGTCAATGTGTAGATAAGCTTAATCTCTTCCTGACACGCATGTCCGGAAACGTGAGTATCCTGGAAAATAACGCTGGCTCCCTTCTTGGCAAGCTCATTCATTACTTTTGATACAGCCTTCTCATTACCAGGAATTGGATGAGAACTGAAGATAATTACATCACCTGGCTTAATAGAAACCTTGCGGTGAGTGGAAGCTGCCATACGGCTTAATGCTGCCATCGTTTCTCCCTGGCTTCCTGTTGTTATAAGCACGAGCTGCTCATCCACATAATTCTTCATCTGTTCTATATCGATCAATGTGTTATCTGGAATCTTAATATAGCCAAGCTCTGCTGCAGTAGAGATTGTGCTGACCATACTTCTTCCCTCGATAACAACCTTCTTTCCACAACTATACGCACAGTCAATAATCTGCTGTACACGATCTACGTTCGAAGCAAATGTCGCTACAATAATTCTGTGGTCTTTATTCTCATCAAAAAGGTGTCGGAGAGTTCGTCCAACGGTCCTCTCGGATGGCGTATATCCCTCACGCTCTACATTGGTACTCTCACACATTAAGGCAAGAACACCTTTCTTTCCAAGTTCTGCAAAACGACCAAGATCAATGGCATCTCCAAATACCGGTGTGTAATCGATCTTAAAGTCACCAGTATGCACAATAATCCCTGCTGGTGTATAAATAGCGAGTGCTGCCGCATCACTGATACTGTGGTTCGTTTTAATAAATTCTATACGAAATCTTCCCAGATTAATAGACTGGCCATGTTTGATGACCTTTCTTCTGGTTGTTCTTAAAAGATTATGCTCTTTTAACTTATTCTCAATAAGTCCCATTGTAAGCTTTGTTGCATAAATAGGCATATTCAGTTCTTTAAGAGCATAGGGAATCGCACCAATATGATCCTCGTGTCCGTGGGTAATTACAAGTCCCTTTACCTTTGAGGCATTCTCTTTCAAATAAGTGATATCCGGTATAACTAAATCGATTCCCAACATCTCATCGTCCGGAAAAGCCAGACCACAGTCTACTACAATAATACTGTCCTCATACTCAAACGCAGTAATATTCATACCGATCTGCTCTAATCCGCCGAGAGGTATTATCTTTACTGATTGATTTCCTGTTACTTTCAAATTCTAACCTCCGTTCTACTATTCACTTGTCTATATAGCAGAAAGCACAATCGCATAGAATAAAACGGACATCTATTCCTGCCAAATATCTGCCGTTTTATCTCACACGAAAGCCTGCCTGCTATTCTACTTCAAAATTAATATCGTCCATTAACTGCTCAAATACTTTGGATACTGATATAAGTTCTTCCTCGTCTTCAACCATCTCATAGGTTGCCCATTCTTCATCCTCAGCCGCATCAGCAACTCTTTTCATGATAAGAACTTCAACCTCCTCGTCATCTGCATCTGCACTTCCGTCTTCTACTAACAGATAGTGAAATCCATTCAGAGTTGTCTGTTCGAGGACATAGAACTCCTTTTCTTTTCCATCTTCGTCTTTAAATGGAATACTCTGATAATTGTTCATATAAAACCTCTTTCTTCCGTACTTACGTCCGTTCTCCGCTTACTTTTCCGGAATTGGATGTACATCCATGTAACTTTGCAGAATCAGAGTAGCCGCCATCCAGTCAATGCGTTCTTTCCTGTTCTCACGGCGCACTCCGCCTTCCTGCAAAATTCTCTCTGATTCCATCGTAGTCAGTCTTTCATCCCATAAGACTACTTCCAATCCGGTTCTGCGCTGAAGCATCGCCTGAAACTCCTTCGTCTCCTCAGCTCTTTCTCCCAGCGTATTATTCATATTCTTTGGCAATCCGAGTACTATCTTACTCACTTCATATTCTTCTATGAGCGCTTCTATCCTTGCCAATGTCTGGCGCAGCTTCTTATTCGACTTTCTGGTAACTGTCTCAACTCCCTGTGCCGTAATACCCAAAGCATCACTTACCGCCACACCTACTGTCTTTGTCCCGTAATCAAGACCCATCCATCTTTCTTTCATAATTACTTTAACTGAGTATCAATATAATTTTCAAATAAAACTTCAAGAATCTCGTCACGTTCTACCTTCATAATTAAGCTTCTCGCATTCTTATGACTGGTAATATAAGTCGGATCTCCGGACATAATATAACCCACGATCTGATTCACTGGATTATATCCTTTTTCCGTTAATGCTTCGTATACATCTTTCAAAATAGATGCTACATCATATTCCTGTTCTTTAACCACATGAAAAAACTGTGTATTATTTCTACCCATGTCTACCTCCTTCTAGCAGATTTACAATCAATAAATATTTTACTATGAGTGACATTAAAATTCAATCGAAACTTTTCCGTACAGTAAATTTTCATCAATAAATCCCTGAATATCTACTACAATTACCTCATTTTGTTCTAATTTTGTATCATTTTCCGTTAATTCCACTGCAACTTTCACATAATGAGCCGTATATCCCTGAAAATATTTTTTACCATTTTTCTCTACAATTTCTTCTAAAAGTACTTTTTCTTTTCTTCCAACATACCATTCTTCAAATGCTGTCTTGTGCCTTTTTGCCATCGAAAGAAGCACCTCGGAACGTTCTGTCTTTACCTGTTCCGGCACATGCCCGGACATCTTCTGTGCTCTTGTTCCTTCTCGTACAGAATACTTAAAAATATGCATCTCATATAGATTGATTTTCTCAAGATATGCTCTTGTTTTTTCAAATTCTTCCTCAGTTTCTCCGACAAAACCTGCAATAACATCAGTTGTTAATGCCGGATGCTCATAGTACTTTCTTAAAATATTTAATGCTTCCTCATATTCTTCTGTTGTATATTTGCGGTTCATACGCTTTAATGTCTCGTCGCAGCCGCTCTGTAAAGAAAGATGAAAATGTGGACATACTTTATCACATTTCACAAGTTCTTTTACAAACTCCTCTGTGATAATTCTAGGCTCTAAAGAACCCAGACGGATTCTCTCCACATCCTCTACCTGCTGTATTCTCTTAATCACATCAAGAAGAGTCACTGTTCCTAAATCTTTCCCATAGGAACTTAAATGAATTCCGGTAAGCACGATTTCTTTATAACCCTGTGCTGCCAGATTTTTTACTTCTTCAATGACTTCCTCTGGATTTTTACTGCGGATTCTTCCTCTTGTGTAAGGAATGATACAATACGAACAGAACTGATTACAACCATCCTGTATTTTAATATATGCTCTTGTATGCTCGTTTACCTTATGAATTGTTAAATCTTCATATTCTTTTGTGTGATTAATATCAATTACTTCTGAGACAACTGGTACCTCCTGCTCTGGTTCTTTTGCCGCAAAATATTCCTCAAGGATCTGGGCGATATCTTTCTTTTTATTATTACCGACAAGAATATCCGCCTCATTTTTCTTTGCCAGTTCTTCCTCTGCTGCCTGCACATAACACCCCGCTGCCACGATAATTGCATCCGGATTGTTTTTCTTTGCACGATGAATCATCTGACGGCTCTTTCTGTCTGCCATATTTGTTACAGAACAGGTATTTATAATATAGACATCCGCTGTCTCTTTAAAACTGACAATCTCGTATCCTGCCTTTTCAAGAATCTCCTCCATGGCATCAGTCTCATACTGATTTACTTTACAGCCCAGTGTAAGGAACGCCGCTCTTCTTTTACTCATAAAAACAAATCTCCTTTTTCCGTTTCTCCTTTTCGTTTTTTCTGTTATTTATTATTTCCTACCTGCAATCCTATTTTTTCTAACTTCATTCATCTCCAGATTCATGCCAAAAAATTCCCCTTTATCTTTAGATAATATTTTCCAAATCTTCCTCAAATCTATTGACTTTTTTTCACTAAAAAGGTACTATATTATTAAAATATATATAGACATTTTTAGGAGGAGCGCGTATATGAAAACGATTAAAATCTCTTTAAATTCCATCGATAAGGTAAAAACATTTGTTAATGTCATCAATCGTTTCGATGCAGAATTCGATTTAGTTTCCGGTCGTTACGTTATTGATGCAAAGTCTATCATGGGAATTTTCAGTTTAGATATTTCTAAACCTATTGATTTAAATATCCATAACGCTGATAATCTTGATGAGATCATGGAACAGTTACAGCCATACTTAGTAACTGAATAATTACATAAGAGCGGGTTTTCTGGTATACGGATATATTATATATAACCTGTGATGTATTTATGAAATCAACCGAGGAAATATTACTTTCCTCGGTTCTTTCTTTACAGATAAATTTTTCTTATATGAATCTTCAGATAAAACAAATATTTTTAGTGATATTTCTTCTTCCCACCTTTTAAAAAGGCACTTATCTGCAATCATTATAAACATTATCAAAATACTTATGTCTGCCTTGAAAATGCTTTCATCCATTAATACTTTAGTGAGCGTTAATCTTAATTTCTTCTGTTGTTTCAATCGCTGTCTTCATCAGCTCGTCAATACAATCATCAAGATTTCTCTCAGAACGCTTAATTACATCTAATCTTGGCTTTGTTACCGGATGTTTTGCCACAAAAATAGTACAGCAGTCTTCGTATGGTAAAATAGATGTCTCATATGTTCCAATCTTTTCTGCAACTTTTACGATTTCATTTTTATCAAGTCCGATACAAGGACGGAATACTGGCATCTGGCACACTTCATCTGTTACATAAAGACTGTGCATTGTCTGACTGGCAACCTGTCCGATACTCTCACCTGTAACGAGGGAAAGACAATTATCCTGATTTGCGAAATGCTCTGCAATCTTCATCATGTAACGACGCATAATGATTGTCAATTCATCATGAGGACATTTCTCATAAATTGCCATCTGAATATCTGTAAAGTTTACAACATGTAATGTAATAGGTCCTGTATATTTTGCAATCTCTTTTGCAAGATCTACTACTTTCTGTTTCGCTCTCTCACTTGTATAAGGAGGTGCATGGAAGTAAGTTGCGTCAATGCTTACACCCCGCTTGGAAATCATGTAACCAGCTACCGGGCTGTCGATACCACCGGAAAGAAGAAGCATTGCTCTTCCGTTTGTACCAACCGGCATTCCACCCGGTCCCGGAATCTCTCTGGAATAAATGTAAACCTTATCACGAATCTCGACTGTAAGCATAACATCTGGATTATGCACGTCAACACTTAAGTCCTCAAACTTCTCTAATAATCTCTCTCCAAGACGGGCAGCTGCTTCCATAGACGGAATTGGATACTTCTTGTCTGCTCTTCTTACATGTACTTTGAAAGAAAAATGCTTATCTGCATAATCTTCATCTACATATTTTTCTACGACTTCCGCAATCTTTTCAAAATCTTTATCTTCTTCTACTACAATTGGACAAATACCTGCAATACCAAATACATGGCTTAAGCTTTCCACCGCCTCATCAAAATCATACTCTTCATTGGCATGTACAAAAATACGTCCAGATTCCTTTCTGATAGAAAAGTCTCCTACTGGTTTTAATGCATATTTCATCTGACGGACAAGGGCATCTTCAAAGAAACGGCGATTGTTTCCTTTGATTCCAATTTCTGCATATTTAATCAAAAATGCTTTGAATTCCATAAATATCTCCTTTTTATATGATGTACTCTCGTAGTCTTTTTTGTCACAAAATCAAGCTCAAAAAGATTCCTAGAGTACATTATGTTCTAATTGTTTTATCGTCTTGTAAATCTCCGAAGCATCGGCAACAGTTCTTTCAACGCTTCCACACAAATATCTGCTTCTTCTACCGTATTAAAAATAGAGAATGAAAAACGAAGCGTCGATTCATAGTATTCCTTTGTAAGACCAATGCCCTTCAAAGTACCGCTGACTTCCGGTTTATTAGATGAACAGGCAGAACCTGCTGATACATAAATCTCACGTTCTTCTAATGCGTGAAGAAGCACTTCACTTCTTACTCCTAAAAAGCTGATACTCGCCACATGCGGAGCATCTCCGGAATTATCCTTCACATCTGGAATCTCTTCCATCACTCTTTTTATAAAATGATCTTTTATCTCTCTGATATGTGCGATCTTTTCCTCATGATTCTCATAAATCAACTCTGCCGCCTTACCAAGCCCTGCAATTCCCGGTACATTTTCTGTTCCGGAACGCATTCCCTTCTGTTGATTTCCACCCCAGATGATTGGCTTTATCTTTGTTCCATTCTTAATATAAATAAATCCGATTCCCTTTGGGCCGTGAATCTTATGTCCACTTACAGAAATCATATCTGCTTTCCATTTCTTAGGGTAACAATTCAACTTACCATATGCCTGAATACAATCGGTATGAAATACAATCTTTGGATCAAAAGACTTTACAATCTTTCCAATCTCCTCAACCGGTTCGATGGCACCAATCTCATTATTCACGCACATAATAGAAACCATCAATGTATCTTTACGAAGCGCCTTCTTTAATGCCTCTAAATCTACGATTCCATGTTCATCGACAGGAAGATAGGTCACTTCAAATCCCTCATCTTCCAAAAAAGATAATGGATTATATACAGAAGCATGTTCAATACAGCTTGTAATAATGTGCTTTCTCTCTCTTTTATTTGCAAATGCAGTACCGATCAATGCAAGATTATTCGCCTCTGTACCACCAGAAGTAAAATAAATCTCCTTTGGATCAACTTTCAGGCTCTTTGCAATAATCTCTTTCGCATGATTGACATACTTCTCTGCATCAAATCCTTTCATATGCATAGAAGAAGGATTCCCATACTCTTTCTCAAGTACTTCATCCATAATCTCACGCACCTGCGGCAGCGCTCTTGTGGTCGCGCCATTGTCAAAATAAATCTCTGACATTCTCGTTTACAACTCCTTCAAAAAATATATTATGTCTTATTGTTTTTTTGTTCCATTCTCTACACTCAAAAAACAGCCATAAAAAATGGCATAATCGTATATAAACATAACATAAAATGAGAGAGAAGTAAAATGGATTTTGCGGATAAACAGACGAAAATGAAAAAGGATACTGCCCTCAAGCTGTAAAGATAGTCGTCCGAGCAAAATGCTCAGTCGCATTTTCACTCACTCCGACATTACATCTTGAGGGCAGTATCCTTTTTCATTCTTTTCGAGGTTCGTCTGTTTTTAATCTAAATCAATCCAATCCTACACCGGATATGCTCCATTCTTTACATCGGCTTTTGCAGGATCAATCTTATTCTCCTGTGCCGCTCTGTATTTAAAGAATTCGGTTGCTACCTGTGGGAACAATGCGTATGTAAGCACATCTTCGTCCTGTTCTTTCCACTGGCTCATCTCTGCCTCGATCTTAGACAGTTCTGGTTCAAGAAGGTCGGCTGGACGACAGGTAATTGGCTTTTCATCGCCGATTGCCTTTTTCTGTACTTCTTTATTCATTGGTTTTACGGTCTGACCGTATTCTCCATGAAGAAGGGCTTTTGACTCGTTTGTAATCATTTTATAACGCTCTCCGGTAAGTACATTTAATACAGCCTGTGTTCCGACAATCTGGCTGGATGGTGTAACTAATGGTGGCTCACCGAAGTCTTTACGTACTTTTGGAACTTCCTCTAATACTTCATAGAACTTATCGGATGCTCCCTGCTGCTCTAACTGAGATACAAGGTTAGAAAGCATTCCACCTGGAACCTGATACATTAAAGTCTTGATGTTTACACCAAGTACCTTTGGACTCATTAAGCCATTTGCAATGTATTTCTCACGGATCGGACGGAAGTAATCTGCGATTTCACCTAAAAGCTTCTGGTCAAATCCTGTGTCAAATTCTGTACCACGGAATGTCTCCGCCATAACTTCTGTTGCCGGCTGGCTTGTTCCCATTGCAAATGGAGACATGGCTGTATCGATAATATCTACTCCTGCCTCTACTGCCTTTAAATAAGTCATTCCGCCGACACCACTTGTATAGTGTGTATGAAGCTCGATAGGAATGTCTGTTGCCTGCTTTAATGCAGTTACAAGACGCGTTGCCTCATTCGGTACTAAAAGTCCTGCCATATCTTTGATACAGATAGAATCTGCTCCCATCTCTTCAATATTCTTAGCAGTCTTTTTCCAGTAGTCTAATGTATATGCATCACCGATTGTATAGGAAAGGGCGATCTGCGCGTGTCCTCCCTCTTTCTTTGTTGCATCTACAGCAGTCTGTAAGTTTCTAAGGTCATTTAAACAGTCAAAAATACGAATAACATCAATTCCGTTTGCAATAGATTTCTGTACGAAATATTCTACAACATCGTCTGGATATGGCTTATATCCTAAGATGTTCTGTCCACGGAATAACATCTGTAACTTTGTATTCTTAAAGCCATCTCTTAATTTACGAAGTCTCTCCCATGGGTCTTCCTTTAAGAAACGCAGACAGGCATCAAATGTTGCACCTCCCCAGCATTCTACTGCATGATAACCAACCTGATCCATCTTATCTACGATTGGCAGCATCTCCTCTGTTGTCATTCTTGTAGCAATCAGAGACTGATGTGCGTCACGGAGAACAGTTTCAACGATTTTAACTGGTTTTTTCTTAATTTCAGCCATAATTTCTCCTCTTTTATTTCAAATCACGTAATGAATTACTCTTATAAAATCATTATCAAATCTAACGATTATTTATACACCAAAAATTGCCATAAAAGTTCCGGCTGCTACAGCCGTACCGATAACTCCGGCAACGTTTGGTCCCATCGCATGCATCAGCAGGAAGTTCGATGGATCGGCATCCGCTCCAACCTTCTGGGATACACGAGCTGCCATAGGAACGGCAGATACTCCGGCAGAACCGATCAGTGGATTTACCTTTCCTCCGGTAACCTTACACATAAGCTTTCCGAAAAGAACACCGGCTGCTGTACCAACTGCAAAAGCTACAAGACCTAATACTACGATTTTGATTGTGTTGACATTTAAAAACGCTTCTGCACTTGTTGTCGCACCAACGGATGTACCAAGAATAATAACTACAATATACATAAGAGCGTTAGATGCTGTCTCTGAAAGCTGTTTTACTACACCGGATTCTCTGAAAAGATTACCAAGCATCAGCATACCAACTAATGGTGCTGTTGTAGGAAGGATCAGACATACAACAACTGTTACGACGATCGGGAACATAATCTTCTCTGTCTTTGTGACCGTTCTTAACTGTTCCATCTTAATCTGACGTTCCTTTTCTGTAGTAAGGAGCTTCATGATCGGTGGCTGAATAATTGGTACAAGTGACATATAAGAATATGCCGCTACCGCAATTGGTCCCATTAAGTCTGTCTGCCCAAGCTTTCCGGCAAGGAAAATAGAAGTAGGACCATCGGCTCCACCAATAATGGAAATTGCTGCTGCTGCCTTTCCGTTAAATCCCATAAGCATTGCAAGGAAATACGCGCTGTAAATACCAAACTGCGCCGCAGCTCCCAGCAAGAAACTTGCTGGATTGGCAATCAGCGGACCGAAGTCTGTTAGTGCTCCAACGCCTAAGAAAATCAGTGACGGGAGAATACTCCATTCATCTAATAAGTAAAAATAATGTAATAATCCGCCTTCTTCCATAATGGACGGATATAAGTTAACCAGCAGCATACCAAAAGAAATCGGCACTAACAAAAGTGGCTCATATCCTTTGGCGATGGCCAGATATAAGAAGACTAAAGCAACCAGTATCATAATGAAGTTACCTGGCTTTAAGAATGCAAATCCGGTCTGTGCTGCGAGATTCGTCATTGTCTCTACAACATAACTCATAAATCTTCCTCCGTTTTATTTTGCAAATATGCTCTAGTTCATTGTAGCCAGTACATCTCCGCCTTCTACCATATCTCCAACTGCTACTTCCACACTTGCGATAACACCATCCTGTGCTGCACAGATTTCATTCTCCATCTTCATAGCCTCTAATACAAGAACAGCGTCGCCCTTCTTTACAGAAGCACCTGCCTGTGCCTTTACTGCTACGATCTTACCTGGCATTGGTGCTGTAATCTTTACGGCACCGGCACTTCCGGAAGTCTTTGGGGCAGCTTTCTTAGCTGGAGCCGGAACGGCTGCTGGTGTACTTACCGGCGCTGCACTTGCTTCTCCTGCACCTAATTCTTCTACTGCTACATCATAAGCAACACCATTAACTGTAATTCTATAATTTTTCATTGTAAATCCTCCTGAATGATTTTATGTACTTCTAAAATCTTTCTATAGCTAACTTTTCAAAACTTTATAAAAAGATTCCAAGAATACATTTTTGCTATCTTCTCTTCACTCTCTTGATTGAACGAACGACCAACTTATCTGCACTGACTGCTGCTCCTCCATTCGCTGCCATGATTGCCGCTGTGATTACTGCGACAAGTTCACCATCATCCACAAGTTCCTCTTCTTCCACAACTTCTTCAAGAATCGGACGCTTTGGAGCCGGTCTTTCTTCCTGCGCAGCCTTTTTCTCTTTCTTAGAAGAACGATTCTTTAACGCTCTTTCAATAGATGGGATATATACAAAAAGAGAAATCAGTAAAGAAATGAAAATCAGTACTGCAAATACAGTTCCCATACCCATCAAAGTATTTAATAAGGCTTGTTCAAATACGTTCATACTCTCACCTCACTATACTGCCGTATGCTTCTTTGTCACTGGAGTTACTTTCTTTCCGTAAAGCATTTCATAAGCAGCGATAAGACGCTTTCTTGTTGCGTCCGGCTCGATGATGTCATCTATATATCCCCTCTTTGCAGCTGCTAATGCACTGCTCTGTCCTTCTGCATATTCCGCAGTTTTCTCTGCGATAAGTGCTGTCTTATTCTTATCTGTATTGATTTCCTCTGCATACATGATACGAACTGCCTGTTCTGCATCCATCATTCCTACAGATGCCTGTGGCCATGCCAGAACAAAGTCAGCTCCGATAGCTTTAGAATTCATTACTTCCGCTGCAGTTCCATAAGCCTCGCCTGCAATGAGATTAATACGAGGTACACTAACCTGTGCAAGTGTTGTCGTAAACTTCGCTAATGCGAGCGCCTGCTTTCTCTCTTCATGTGCGTTGGCACGAAGTCCTGTCACGTTCGTTACAGTAAGAAGAGGAATCGAAAATGCATCACAGAACTTAATAAATCTTTCTGCTTTTTCAAGACCATTTCTTGTTAAAACGGACTCACCATCTACTGGCTGGTTTGCAACCGCACCTACTGTCTCTCCATTCAGACGGATAAATGCAGTTACCATCTCTTTGGCATAGGCTGCCTTTGTCTCTATGTACATATTGTTGTCAGAAATAGATTTTAAAATGTAAGCGGCATCATATGCGGCATCATTTAACTCAGGAATAACCCTATTTAAATCATCATCGTTATCAAAGTAAACATCTTCTGCTTCATAATCAGAAGGAAGTACATCAACGAGAATACGAAGCTGGTCAAGAAGTCCTTCTTCTGTCTCACATACAAAATCTACGTTACCAGCCTGCTCAGACTGGAACTGTGCTCCTGCCGTATTCTGACGGGATTCTTCATTCCCCGCTAATGCATTCGGACTGTTGATAAAGAGACTGCCGTTCTCCTTCTCCATCAATGTAAAATCAGACATAGCGGACATTACGGCACTTCCTCCTCCACACATTCCAAATACTGCAGAAATCTGTGGAATCATTCCAGATGCCTGTGCCTGCTTATTAAAAATCGTTCCAAATGCGTGAAGGGCATCTGTCGCTTCCTGTAATCTAAGTCCTGCACAATCCAGCATTCCAATGACTGGCGCGCCTGTTTTCATCGCCAGATCATAAAGGGAAGCAATTTTCTTCGCATGCATCTCACCTACGGAACCTCCAAGTGCGGAAGCATCCTGACTGTAAACATAAACCATGCGGTCATTAATAACTCCGTATCCAGTGATAACACCATCACCTTCTACTTTCTTTGCACCGAGATTATAATCGGTATTACGAGCGGAAACATATCCACCAACTTCCACAAAACTGTGGTCATCAAACAGATAATCAATGCGCTCTCTGGCATTCATTTTTGAATTACCCATATTCTTTCCTCCATAAAAATGCTATATTGTATACCTTGTTGCTCTTTCATTCTATGTAATAATAACAAATTATTATCATGTTAGCAACCATTTTCTGTTAGTTATTTAACATTTATTTTATTTTGCCCATTCCACTAAACAAAATGAACATTCTGCCTATTTGCAAATTTTTTAACAATTCTTTCAATTTTCTTTCTGAATCTCCTGTTTTTTTCAGGAATGCTTGTGTATTTTTCCTGTTTTTCTCTATTTTATCTTTAAAATTCTATTTTTGTTTTATGTGCCCATTTTTATTTCGTTATATTTTTAACCTATTTTGACATTCAATTACTAGTTAGTTTTTCTATTTTTTCGTCATTTTATACAAAATATTCTCATTCTATCAAATATCTTCCGTTTTTCTTCATAATTTCACTCTTATTTCCATCATTCTTCTTTTCTCGCTTATATTCTCCTCCTGTCTTTTTTAAATCAAAGATATAGTATCCAAAATCAATTTTGAACTATTTTTGTCAAACTTTTTTCACAAACTAATAGCGCTCCCTTTCATTTTATACAACTGTATATGCATACCATGAAGTATTTTCAAAAAATCAGAAACAAATTATAAACTGTCAAGAAAAGCCTGTAATTTTGCACAAATACTCCTTTATTTTTTCACACAAAAAAGGTATAATAAACAAAATAAACAATTCTTTCACAATAAAGGAGGAGGACATCTTATGGAAAACCGCAAAATTCAATTTCGTTCAAAAGCCTGTAATCTACATCTTTCTGCCTATCCGGGACATTTCGCAACAAAGCATTCTCATGTCAACTACTTTTTAGATATGACAACATTAAAAGTACGTCAGTCTAATGCAGAAGAAGCTGCAAGAGCGTTAGTTCCACTTTATAAACATAATACCGTCGTCGATACCATCGTATGTCTTGACGGAACAGAAGTAATCGGTGCATTTTTAGCAGAAAAGCTTACAGAGAGCGGATTCTTCTCTTACAACCAGCATAAATCTATCTATATTGTTACTCCAGAAATAGATTCAGATGGTCAGATGTTCTTCCGCAAAAACATCCAGCCAATGATTAAAGATAGAAATATCATTATTTTAATGGCATCTGTCACAACTGGAATCACAATCAACCGAAGCTGGGAATGTATCGAGTACTATGGTGGCAAACTGCAGGGAATTTCAGCAATATTTAGTACGCTTTCTGAATATGGTAATCTTCCTGTTAATGCGCTGTTTACTCCAAATGATATTCCTACTTACCATACATATGATAAGCATGACTGCCCATATTGTAAGAGTGGTCAGAAAATCGATGCTTTGGTAAACGGACATGGATATTCCGAATTACTATAACTACTAATTTGTAGATTTCGTATAGACAAAAAAAAGAAACCATGCCATATCCCAGATGTGGCTTCGGAGCGAGTTTAAGATGCGGATGAGCATCTTAAACACAGCGACTACAGAGCAGATGGGATATGGTATGGTTTCTTTTTTCGTCTGTTTTCTCTTAACGAATCGTAATCCATTTCAAAATTTTACTTTGGGTTTCTACGAATTGTTCATATTCTTCCCGGCTGTTTTGCTGATATTCCAGCGTGATATACTTTGGTGCTACGCGCTCTACAAATTCCCGGACACCTTCTCCGATAAAAGGCTGATGCAGATCAATATGACAGGCATGGTCATATGCAAGGCGAAATAGTTCATAAAATGGAATCTTATCAAAGTCTATCGGATGTTCTCTCCATTCTTTTCGCTGCTTTCTTACATAATCCCCTCCCAGTGACAACTGCAGGTGCATTCCTTTGAACCAGTGGAGCATCTGTGCTTTTTCGTATTTGTCTATCATTTTATTCAGATATGCTACGGCATCTTCCGGAGTCTTTAACTGTGTTGTTGTATTCATATAATGCCCGGTATCGAGCATGATTCCCTTTCTTTGTGTATGCATTCCTTCTATAAGACGGCGGGTAAGGCGGACATTTTTCAAGGTAAGCCCGCTCCACCAGAGATTCTCTACAAGAAAGTCGAATGGATATTCTTTTTCATCAAGTAGGGTATTGATGACCTCTAAGCTTGCATCAATCACTTCTTTATCTGTATAGCGGTATTTATAAATATAGCTCTCCCGGAGTGTCACTTCTGAAACATGGAAAACTACATACTTTGCTCCAACTTGTTCTGCATAGGCAAGATCGTCCCGCAAACTGTTCAGATAAGATTCCCTGCTCATTCCTCCAAAGTATTCCAGCCACTGCTCTCTTGAATCAAATTCCTGATCTAGGCGTTCATAATTCCCCTTCCACCAGTCCATCCAGAAAATATGAAAATACAGGTGTACCCCATTCACCATATCCGGCAGAATCTTTCCTTCATCTGGCTCGCCTGCCCGAATCACTTCCAGTCCATTTAATCCTCGTGACTCATAAGACTTTCTAATATCTTCACTATCTTTATAACGATTTAGCATCCCTTCATAAATTGAAAAATTCATGGAACGACATTCTGGTATTTTCTGCATAGTTTCCCCCTTCAATCTCGTATACTCTCAGAATCTTTCTAAGAATACATTTTATCTATACTTATCATCCATACTTATTTCAAAAATGCCCCATCATTCTGGCAATCTTTCTAAAGTTCAAAAACGCCCCGGCTATTCATCTCATCAGATCATATTTTATTTTTATCCGCTGCAGCTTTTCCAACAATGGCTTTGCTCCAATCCACAGAAAAATAAATGTAGAACTGGCATGAACAAGATCTACCGGAATACCTGAAATATAGATTGCAAGCAGTCCTTCCCATGTAAAATCATACACACTCATAAAGAGAGCCGCTGGATTCATAATTCCTCCATAAATGAACACCGTCACAAGGAATCCATATATACAAAGGCTGAGCCGTTTGGTCGGAAGCAGTCCTATTCGGTAAAGGATTCCTGACAAAAATCCGATAAAACCCATCGCAAACATCTGCCATGGGGTCCATGGTCCCTGCCCAAATAAGAAATTGCTGACTACCATCGTCATGGCACCAACTAAGAATCCTGCCTCGCCGCCAAATGCGATTGCACTGATGATCACGATTGCTATAATCGGCTTAAAGCTCGGTATCATAAAAAATGCTGCCCGGCCGGCGGTTGCCAATGCTACCATTGTTGCAAGAACAACTAGCTCTCTCACCTGAGGTTTTCGTCCCTCAAATACCATAAAAAACGGTAATAACGAGTATATAATGATTACCAGGCTAATAAAATAATACTTTCTTGGACCAAAAATCTTTTCAAATACTGTGCCAACGGCGGCAACATCCATAACATAAAATCCGACAGCAATTGTGAGGGGAATCGCTACAAGCAAGAGAAAGAGACTTACTCTGGTACGAACAGAAAGCCTGCGTTTTTCCTGCTTTTTCCAGATTTCGGTATCCATCTCAAACATATCATTATCTAAAATGACATCTCCTGCCCTGCCTTCTCCTGACAAATCTCCTGCTAATTCTTTTAAAGCAGAAGCTTTCCTGCTTTTTGGTAAAAAGATACGCTTTATCTTTGCAGAAATCGTATCTTCATTCACGATTGGAGAAGCGTAAAATTCTTTCAAGAACTCCTGACTTGATTTCCAGTCTGCCATTGTTCACACTCCTTTTTTAAGACATTTCACAACGTCCTCCCCGGTAACCGCCATGGGAAAATACCTTCTAGCCATTCGGTTTGCCGCTGTTGTATAAAAATTATTTCCGGCAAAGAATTCTCCCGGAGTTCCACATGCCACAATATTTCCATCAAAAAACAAACCACATCGGTCTGCATAAGAAGCGCAGAACTCAATATCATGAGAAATCATAAAAACAGTTACGCCCTGCTCTTTGAGTAATGCCAGTATTCCGGCAAATTCTTTTTTAAAATAGCTGTCAAGTCCTTTGGTCGGTTCATCCATCAACAAAAGCTTTGGCCGCAATAACAAAATCTTAGCCAGGGCAAGCCTCTGCTGCTCTCCCCCGCTTAAGTCATACGGATGACGATGCAGTAATTCTTCCAAATGTGTTACTTTAATGATTCCTTCCACCGCATCCTTTTTATCCATGGCAAGCTGATATTCTTCATCCTTTTTCTCTTTTACACCGCCTACCATTTCAAACAGTTCTAATTCCACACTTTTCTTTACAAAAAGGGACTGCGGGTTTTGCGGCAGTACTCCAAGAAAATTGCGGAACAGTTCTTTATCGCTGTAACGACGGATATCCTTACCTTCTAAAAGTACTTTTCCACGATATGGCTTTCTCAAACGGCTCAAAAGTGAAAGTGTTGTTGACTTCCCGGTTCCATTTCCTCCAAGCAATGCAAAGAATTCTCCTCTTTTTAAGAAAAAGCTTAGTCCCTTTACGACATCCGGCAGTTCTTTATCATAGCGGAACCACAGATCATCACACGCTAAGATGATATCTTCTTTTTTCTCTGTAAACTTTTCTGTAATCTTAGCAAAAGAAGATTTTCCTTTTTGGGAATCACTCTCTTTTCTATATGAAGAAGATGCATTTGCTGGTGAAATGCCTTTTTTCTTGCAAACTATGTCCAGCCACTTTCGCCCGTCACGAACAGTAATCGGGCAGGGCTGCTCTGACTCTACTTTGGCATAAACCTGCATCGGCACCGGCATAGCTAAAAACATCTCATGATTGCGCTTCTTTAATTCTTCTCCGATTTCCGGCGGTGTGCCAACACATAAAATCTGCCCTTCATCCATGACCACTACCCTGTCAGCAGAAGGAAATACTTCCTCTAAACGATGTTCCGTAAGAATAATTGTCGTTCCAAGATCACGATTAATCTTCTTTACTGTTTCCAAAAAATCAGAAGCTGCAATCGGATCAAGCTGAGAGGTCGGCTCATCAAGAATCAGCATATCCGGATGCATGGCCATGATAGATGCCAGATTCAAAAGCTGTTTCTGTCCTCCGGAAAGTTCCGATACATTTTTATAAAACCAGTCCTGAATCCCAAAATAACTTGCCATTTCCGCTACCCGGATACGGATATCTGCGTTACTGTATCCAAGGCTTTCCAAACCAAATGCCAGCTCATGCCACACTTTATCTGTCACGATCTGATTATCCGGATTCTGTAATACATATCCAATCCTCTGACTCTGCTCCCGGTTACTCATCTCCCCGATTGGTACTCCCTGAAAAAGGATCTCTCCTTTTCGCTTTCCATGCGGCGTCAGGGGAGTCTTTAAATGTGTCAGAAGTGTACTCTTTCCACATCCACTCTTTCCGCAAAGAACAAGGAATTCCCCGTCCTCCACATGCAAAGAAACATGATTTAGCGCCCTCTTTTTTTCTTCTGGATAAGCAAAACACAAATCATTGATTTCTAATATACTATTTTTCTTTTCTGACAAACCATTCGCTGTCACCCTGCACCTCCAAACTTGCTTTTTATCTCCTGTATATACGGCTATTCAACTTCCCACAAACGGTACCCAGCCGGTGCTGCACTTTCTACCTGTCCTCTTCTCGCCTTCCACATCCTTCGGTCTAAAATCTCCATCGCTGCTGGCATGATACTAAACAATAAAAAAGCGGCAAAGACAAGCAGGCTGCCTGCTGTAAAGGGTACTCCCTTTACAACAATCCGAGGATTATAAGAACAAAATGCATACCCCTTTGAAAAGCCCCACATCGCTGCTCCGAATGTAATGATCATAAAAATAAGGCACAAAAAATCCCTTTTATCGAAATGATATAAGGAAAAGGCGGTTCTGCCCTTCTCTCCATATCCCCGGCACTTCATTGAATCCGATGTTTCAATCGCATTCTCCAAAGACCAGGTAACCAGAATCGAAAAAATTGTAATTCCATGCTTTGCTCTCTTAATAAGGCTCCCATTCTCTACACTTCGCCCGACACACTTTTGCCCATCAGAAATAACAGATGCTTCTTTGATAAACTTCGGTACAAAGCGAAGGCACATGGAAAGTACTAAAGAAAGTGCCGGGATGATCCTTCCAAAAAGATAAATAAACTTATCTGATGTCATAACAACTGTGTAGCAGGAAAACCATACAAGAGTACATACCAGCATCACTGCCATCACAAGACCGTACACACAACTTTCTAATGTAAACGGATTTCCATTATGAAGATATCCTATAATCGTTACTCCATAATGATTAAACATCGGATTGATCAGGGCAACAATAATCATCATCGGTAATGAGAAGAGCAGATTAAACTTTACTGTCTTTTTCCATCCTTTTAAAACAACGGAATACGCAACAGCGCATATAAATGAAATTGCCAGAATCACAGGATGAACAACAAACATCGTCACCCCGATTGTCCCGCAAAAATACAGCATATTTAAAACAGGATGATATGTCGAAAATGTATCTTTCATCTAAATTAAATCTCCATTACATCAAATTTCTATTACATTAAATCTTTATTATATCAAATCTCTATTTCATACATCCTTAATACATCGAATTATCTCCAACATCCTTACCAAGATTACATGTATAAACCCAGTTGATCACATCACCGTCCTGTACCGTATACTTACTGCATCCGTAGTTAGGAAACCAGCCATTTACGTTATACATCCATCCGGAAAGCTGTCCGCAGTCGAATTCATACAGATTATTAATTCCTTCCACATAAGCTGAATTATAAGCCGGCGTAAAAGAAGACTCCATCTGGATTCCTGCATCCTTACATACACGCTGTAATACGTCATGTACAGACTCTCCTTCCGTAAATTCTACCTCGGAAGCTGCCAGAATCCATCCATCAGAAGGAACAAATTCTTCCTTGCCACTTTTTAAATCACTCATGTTATTAAGAATCGTCGCGCAGCTGATTGAAATCGTACACGTATGGGAAGAACCTGAAACTTCTTCATCATTTGCAACATCCTGCTTGCCGGAAGAACCAGAAGAAGAAGCTCCTCCATCAGAAACATCTCCACTTCCTGAACTTCCTTCTTCGTTATAAGAATTCTCTCCTGAATTCCCCGATTCATCACTTCCTTCCGATTCACTGTTCGTTGTTCCGTTTTCTGCCTTATTCGCTGCGCTTGCTCCTTTATTTTGCTGTTCTGTAATACCTCCGATAATATAACAATCTCCGTCCAGAGAAGTTACGCTCATTTTTAAAGAAGTGGTTCCTTTCTGTGGCTTTGTATCCTTTTTGGCAGCAGTCGTTGCTTCCTTCACCTTATCAGACGAATCCTTCTGTGATGCAGATGTATCCTTTTTCTTGGAAGAATCCTCTTCTGCCTGTGCTGTTACCACAACATCGCTCATCCTTGCAAGCTTTCCAGCCTGTTCCTTTACAAGATAAGCAGAATTCGACTGCCACGCTTCCGGAAGCTGTACCTCAAGATCCGGTACACAGATCAGCCCTTTCCCGTACATTGTCATCTTCAATGCATCATTTGCATTGTTTGCCTGCTTCTTTAAATCATCAAGACCTTTCTCTGAAAAATCAATCTTCAAATTCTGATCTGCTGGATTCTGAATCTTTGAACAGTCATACGTCCAGATATATGTAATTCCATCATCTGTTGTCCCTTTAAACTGTACCTTTTTATTGTCTCCTGCAACGGTCTTAAACTGTTCCTTCGTAATAATTCCATCCTCCGGAATCTCATTCATATCCGCAAGTGTTGCTGTCTTGCCGGACTTTTTACCGGAAGAACTTCCTCCATTACCGGACTTTCCACAACCGGTTGAAACAATCAATAACATACTCATAAGCAGTGCCAGAACGACACGCATAAATCCCTTTTTCTTCATAAATACTTTTTCCCTTTCTTTGTATATCCTTAGCTTTAACTCTGCTCACTATACACCTTATTTTTCTTTAAAAAACAGATTATCTTTTTAATCTATTCCTTATCTCCGCCTTTTTGAAAATTGCGTAATGCACTTGCAATCCTATGACGCTTTTTATATAAAATGAAAGCAATAATCACTACCACTGCAATAGCGCAAATCCTTTTGACTATATAAAATATCCCTAAACCAGCCACAATCTTTGAGGTATCATTATCCTTTTCGGCTGTGGTGTCCGCTTCCGCTGCATCTGTCTCATCCGCCGCATAAGTATCCGGTACGTAATCCTCTCCGCTAAAGTTCCAGCTTCCTGTCGTTGCCTCTGCTGCCGTATCTTTCTTCTTCGCTGTCGTTCCTGTTGCACTCTTTGACGCAGTACTTCCCGTACCTGTACCGGAAGTGCTTCCGGAAGAAAGTGTCTTTGTCGTTCCCGAAGCAGTTGGTGTTCCACTTCCTGTACTTACTGAACGATTCGTTGTTCCCGATGTCGGTGTTGTAATTCTTTTTGTCTGACTTCTTGCTGCTGTAGTTGTTGTTGTCTTTTTGGCGGTTGTCGCTGTTGCCGGTGCAGTCACCACGACCTTACAGGTTGCTTTCTTTCCGCTTCCATCCGTTGCCTTTACTGTAATCGTCACAGTCCCTGCTTTCTTTCCTGTCACCTTTCCCTTTGCATTTACCGTTGCAATCTTTTTATTAGAAGAAGACCATTTCACTGACTTCTTCGTGGCATTTGACGGAGAAACCGTCGCTTTTAACGTTTTGCTCTTTCCTTTTGTAAGATAAATCGTACTATAATTTAATCCCACTTTTATTACCTTTACTTTAGAAGCTGCCGGTTTTGTTTCTGTCTTTTTTGCTGTCGTTGAAGAAGAATTTCCTCCACTATTACTCCCCGTATCAATCGTCGGACTGACTACCGGCTTCGTTCCTGCCGAAATAGCCACATCACTCATATCATAAAGAAATGTCTCTCCATCCAAAAATCTACGGTAAGCAACTGTTGCATACAATCCCTGTTCCGTTGCCATTCCATCGATAATGCCACCGGCACCGCCACCATTATTCCCGGCATCAGCAGCTACATGCATAAATCCCCCTTCTGGCATATAATACTGGAATAATCCTGTCATCGGCCATTTCCCATTCTTAATAAAACGGGCATCTTCCCCACAATCTATTCCCACGCCGCAAAGAGCTGTGATAATCTGTGCCACACTTTCCGAAGTTTCTGTTTTCATCGTGCCAAAACCACCACTGGAAAGCTGATTCTTTTCTATCCATGCAAGTCCCTTGTCAATTGCCGCTGTAACATCCTCATATCCATCTTTATTATAATAAGAAGCCAGCGCCTGCATCGCCATTCCCGTCATATCAGAATCTCCGGTTGTCCCCATCATTGTCCAGCCACCATCCTGACACTGCATCCCTACAACCTTCTTAACAAGTAACTCCTCTGAGTTTTGCTGCACTGCAGAAGGGTCTTCTGGAATCTCATATGCCGGATTACTGTTTAACGCGATCAAAGCCCAAATCGTGCCGTTATTCCCCTGTCTGCTTACATTCTCATAATCTGACAGATACGCTAACAGGTTATGTCCCATCACATCTCTTGCATCAACACCAATCGCTGTTAATGCAAGAATAAGCTTTGAATAATCCGAATACTTTGCTCTTGTAATCTGCCAGTCCTTACTCTCACAGTATGCAATCACATTACTGTAAAAAAGATTTATATAAGATTCCGGCACATACAGCCCACTCCTTTTTAAACCAATAACATTCCATATGCTACTGTAATCCGGCTTCGTATCTTTACTTAAGATATAGCTTCTTACCTTAGATAAAACCGTATCAATATCCGGGCTTAAGACTTCCGCCTCTGCTTCCGTCTGCACTGCCACTCCTGATTCATCAGACTGTCCCTGTGCCGCATCTTCCTCTGCACCCCAAGCATAAAAACCATAACTTCTTCCAAGCTGCAAATTCTTACGGACAATCTTTCTCTCTTTTTTTGTTAATGTCTGCTCTTGTGTACTTTCCTGTACATCTGCCTCTGTATTTGTTGATGCATCTGCATCTTCCCTGGTCTGCTGCTCCTCCTCTTCCGAAGACTCCGTCTCCTCCCTTTCTGATGTCTCACTTTCTGACGTCTCACTTTCTGACATAGAAAAATCGCCTGTACTCTCTGCAGCAGAAGCTGCCGCGGCCGGTTCTGCCCCATTATCTGCCGCATATGCATAGTATGGAACTATAAATGCCACAAGCAGAGCAAAAAGTACAAGCGATATACATTTTCTTTTTAACCTTTGATACATCTTGTTCATTCTACCCTCTCCTTCACTCATTTTACAAAATATCCAAGAGAAATTGAGAGTTTTCCGTAGAAAAGAAAGGCCCATGCATTAGGTGCACAGGCCAAATACTTTTATAAAACTGTTACATTCTCTAGCCCAGATATTTGTTTTCATTCTAAAATCAAATGGCTGGCAATTCAGAATGAAAATAAGGAGCGTTCCCTAAGTGAGCCTGAGAAGCAAGCCATGTACATATTATAACATAGACTTTAAAAAAAATATGCCAACCAGACGGGTGTATTTGCTTCATTTTAGGAAATTAAGCAGGTGAAATTGTCCTACAATTATTTCACTTTCATTTTCTTTACATTTGAGTAATTACCGTAATAAGTTGTTCCTCCTGCTTTACGATAAGTACGAATCTTAAAGTAATAAGTTTTCTTTTTCTTTAGCTTTCCGGCTTTATAAGTCACTGTCTTATTTTTGGTAATTGTCTTCACTTTCTTATAGCCGCTGTTTTTCTTCATGGACTGGTATACTTCATAGCCAGTTGCATTTTTTACTTTCTTCCACGTAAGCTTCGCCTGATTCTTTTTCAGCTTCTTAATGGATTTTATAGATGTTTTAGATGGGGTGTATTTCTTTTTCAGAGCTTCCTGCTGAACTTTCTTTTTCGCGGCTTCTTCTGCCTTTTTCTTTGCCTCATCCTGAGTTTTCTTTTCAGCTTTCAGACTGACAATTTTCTTCTCAGCATCAGTTAATACTTTTAATGTATCTGCAGAAATAAGTTCCTTTTGTTCACTGGTTAACGCATTATAAGACTTTCTTGCCTCTGCTATCTGAGATTCTTTAGATAAATCTACTGTACCGATAGCGTTAATGGTTTTTGTCACACTTTCAGCAAATTTTGCGTTATATTCTGCTCCCCACTGAAGAATTTCTTTCTCTGACGGAAGTGCAGAAAATACTTCTTTCATTTTCTTTTCTGTTGTATTCCAGTCAATCACTGCATTATATGCTTTCTGATAAGCCTGTTTATAACCATGTTCGTCACAGCTTGCTTTATACTTTAGCATTACTGCAAGTCGTTTTGTAATCGCATCCCTATCCGGTAATTTCAAATAATTGTTATCTTCTTCATCTGCAGGTTTTTCTCCGAGGTCTCTTCCATAACCGTAAAGCGTAAACTGCAAACGAATGATGTCTCCATCTTTTGGTTTTACTAAGGACATTCCTGTCGGAAATACATTGTTTACCGTATACATCCAACCAGACATATTACAATACGCGAATTCTCCCAATGCAAAATGTCCACTTTCATTGCCATAATCATTTCCGTCATTTACTGCGTTCGTAGGAATCGGAATAAGGTCTCCCGCATTATTTTTTATCGGCTGAAGCTGTCCGTCAGAAATAATAGATGGGATTCTGACCTTTCCAGTATCTCCATTATAAATCTGTTCAAGATAAAATCCATCTTGTATCTTTCCCTTATTTTCGTAACCATATCCTTCTTGTGTAAGTACTCTATCCACTACAGATGCAATATTATCTGTATCATAAATATCTACCTGACATGGCTCTATTAAATACCCCTGTCCAATCGTAAAACGTTCAATTGAAAATGTAACGGTACCTGTTTTTTCTGCTGCTTTTACATCCTTTTGAAAAAAGAATATACATGCTATCACAAATGCAAATGTCAGCATTGTCAGCAAATATTTTTTGTTTTTCTGCATTCGGTCTCACCTCTCACTTTATAAAGTACTGCAATTACCTTTCAGTTATCACTATAGTACCCTATTACAGAACAGGAACTGCTCCATCTAAGCAGTCCCTGCTCCTCATATCATCTGATATTTACTTCTTAATTGTAACTGTTTTTGCCTGACCTTTTCCTTTAAATACTTTTTTATAAGCTTTGTATTTTTTAGAAGGGACTTTAATGACTGCTTTTTTATTAATGCCCTTAAATGCTTTTGCCCCTACCTTTTTAATAATACTACTCTGTACAGTAATCTTCTTTAAATTCTTACATCCATAGAATGCTTTCTTTCCAATTGTTCTAACATTCTTTCCAACTACTACTGTTTTTATTTTCTTATTATTTTTAAATGCATTATCTGCGATAGCAGTTACTTTGTATACCTGATTGCCTGATTTTACTGTTGCCGGAATTGTAATCTTTGCTACCTTTTTCTTTTTAGTTCCTTTATAAGAAACTGTTTTTGCTTTTACGTTTGTTACAACAAAAATATTGGTTCCTACTGTAAGTTTTGTTCCCTTCTTAACCGTCTTAGTTGTAGGCTGTGAAGGTTTTGCTGGGTTTGTTGGGTTTGCTGGCTCTTTCTCTGCTTCTTTTACTGTTACCTTTACGTTCTTTTCCTTACCGGTATCCATTGCTTTTACGGTGATATCTGCTGTTCCAAGTTTCAGACCACTTACGGTTCCATCTTCTTTTACAGAAGCAATCGTATCATCAGAAGAAGTGTACACTAATGTTTTATTAGTAGCATCTTCCGGTGTTATAGAAGCCTGTAATTTCATTGTTTTTCCTAAAGTTACATTTAATGTTCCTGGGACTGTGATATCAGAGGTTACAGTCATGTTGAAAGCTAAATCTGGATTTTCTGTGTTCTGGTACCATACAGTTTCTTCTACACCATCATTAGCATTTAAGGCATCTACTACTGTACGGTCTTTGAACTGGGCTTCTGTCTGACCAATTGTTCCTTTTGGAGATACTATCTCAGAAGAATCCGTTTTAAAATAAACATTTGTATATTTATTACTCTCATTAAAAATAATATTGCCAGAAGCACTATTTACATTACCTAAATTATAACTATTAGAAACCGTTGTACCTGTATACTTACTACCTCCAGTAATTTTTGCAATAGCATCTACATTATCATCTTTAGAAACTATATTACCCCTATTATAACAATTATCTATAGCAGATGCTGTCCAGGCAGCATAACTTGTTTTGCAGGCAAGAATTCCTGCTACATAGCTATCACCCGTTACATCTCCATTATTTATGCAATTACTCACATTTCCACCGTTTATATTTCCATTTTTGTTTGTTTGAGATACAGAAGTAATTCCACTAACATTTGTTGTTCCTGTAACCGATGCGTTATTTATGGATTCTTCGATTATATTCCAACTAAATCCAGCTATACCAGCAACAGCACTTACGCCTTCAACGGTTGTTCCCTCTTGTGTGACAGCACCTTTAAAAATACTTTCGCTTGCATTATACTGCTCTTTATAATAACCTATTACCCCACCAATAGAATTTCTTCCTTTTACAGAACCTTGTACTCTTACATTTTGTATTGCATTTGCCTGTTCCTTTTTTTTATTTGAAGAACTTGCCCCCTGCATATAACCACATAAAAGACCTACTCTGTCATTAGCACCCGCATTTACCTCTGACTTTTCTACCTGACAGTTTGTAATTTTACCCGCCTCTATATTTCCTAACATTGCTCCTGCTCTTGGAGAACTATTATTCGCAGTAATCTTAGCATTCTTTACCTTACAGTTTTCAATATTAATATTTACTCCATAACTAACCAATGCCCCTGTTCCCCCCAATGTGTTAGGCACATTATTCTTAGTGTTGGTCACCTCTATATCGGCATTTTCAATCGTTACATTTTTTATAACTGCAGGTGTAATATTATAAGTTCCATCCTCCTTTTCGACTGATATTCCCTTGACCACTCCAAAAAGACCTGCTTTTATATAATTTGCATCTTCTATTTCTGATTCCTTTAAATTATAGATTGTATGGCCTTGGCCATCAAACTCACCATTAAATTCATATCCGTTTCCTATTGGAGTCCACTGTTCATTATTAAGGTCTATATCTTTTCCAAGTTTAATTTTACATTCTGAAAAAATATCTTCATTTTTATTTACAAGTTCTGCTAATCCCCTTAATTGTGCAGCCGTAGTAATTGTAAATTCTGTCTGTCCTTCTGTACGATTATCATACCAGGAAGTATCTACAGCGTCTGCTGCTTTTGCCTCTATCGTAATATTATTGCCAATCAATGTTCCCACTGGTGTAAATGGTGTAAATGCCATTGTACCTGCCATACATACTGCAAGTATTCTTGAATAAAACTTTCTCATTTTCTTTCCTTTCCGATACTTTCATAGCTTTGCCTTATTTTACAGTAACTTTACAATACCGGACAAGCCCATTACAGCTTACCCTTATCTTTGTTTTTCCTTTTTTCTTTCCTACCACCTTCCCTTTTTTGGTTACAGATGCAATCTTTGTATCTAAACTTTTATATTGTATCTTTCTTTTAGGGGATGCCACACTTTTTATCTGCACCGCTTTCCCCTTTTTGATAGTGATACTCTTTTTCTTAAGTTTCAACTGAACCTTCTTAATCACAAGATTATATTTATATCTCTTTCCTTTATAAGAAGCTGTGATTGTAACTTTTCCTGCTTTCTTTACGGTCAGCTTTCCGTTTTTAGATACTGCCGCTATTGTCCGTTTACTTGATTTCCACTTTATCTTTTCCGCCTTAACTGCCTTATTATTTACGAATAGTGCCAGAGAATACGTCTGTTTCTTTCCGTTAAAATAAATTGTTTTTTTCAAAGATTTTTTCTTCAAAACAATCTTTTTATAAGAAGTCTTCTTGGTCTCTGTCTTTTTCGCCGGCTGCGGCTGTGCCGGTTTTAATGGCTGTTTCTGCAGGGATTCTATCTGGCTCTCTGCAGCCTCTAATACTGAAAGATTATCTACCAGATTTTTCTGTGCATCTGTCAGTCCGTCATAGGCACGTCTTGCTGCTTCTACCTTTTCTTTATCGGATAAAGTAACTTTTTTCAGTGCATTAATCTGTGTGATTACGGTATTGGCAAATTCCTGATTTTCCTGTACTTTTTTCAGAGAAAGGATTTCCTTTTCCTCTTCAAGCAACGTCTCATAATTTGTCACGCGGTATGGGTTTTCCAGTGCATCATATGCCTTTCTTGCCACTTTTACTGCTACCTCATCTGACAGATCTGAAATGATTGAAGCATCGTCAATCTTCTTTACGACCTCCTCTGTTTTTTCCTGCTGTGCAAGTAGCTGCTGGTATGTATCCGCTGCCTCAGAAAGCCGTTCTTTTATCTCGTCAGGAAGAAGCTTCTTCGCATCTTCTGACAGCATATCATAAGCATCTTTTACTTCCTGATAAGATTCTGCACCTGTTATGGTAACATCTCCCATCTGCTCTGTTCCATATACCACTTCCTGCACATTATCAAACTCTGCCTGCCATACAGAAAAAGCTTCTTCCGCCTGCTGTAACAGGGCATATTCTTCTGTAACTGTCAGTTTATCTTCCTCTGTGAGAAGCTCGTACAGTATCTCTGCACGTTCTATCACTGCCTGTTCTTCTATACCGAAGCCTGTGATTTCTCCCACTGCCTGTTTAAATTCTTCAACAGAAGCTTCTGTTTTCTCAGACAGTTCATACTGGACAAGGGCTGTCTTTGCCGCTGATAAGTCCATATAATTAGAAAGCATAAGCCTAAAATATGCATATTCCTGCTCTTTTTCTTTTATATAGTTTTCCGCCTTTTGCACTGCCTCTCTTACAGCATCGGCATTCTCAGCAGTGATGTCCGCACTTTCTCCATATGCAGTATCAATCTGACCAATCTCATAAGAAGCCTTATCTACGACATCATATATGATATTCTCATGCTGAAGGTTCGCATAAATCTTTTCTCCATCTTCTAACTGTATGTAGTTAGAAACCATTCTTTTTGCCTCGTCATTCTCTAATGCATCGTAGGCAGTTCTTGCCTGTCTTAAATCATCTGCACTGTTTGCTGTAACTCTTCCTATCTTGTCAATTAGGTCTGAGACCTTGTGCGCCGCCTCTTTGTTCTCTTCCTGCTGCTGTAACTTTTTAAGACCGTCTTCCTGCTCCTTTAACTTATCAATATTTGTAACAAAAGTTTTCTGGCTGTCTGTCAGACTCTCATAGGCAGCTCTGACGGATTCAATATCTTCCTCAGAATCCAAAGTCACAATCTCCCCAAGTGCCTTTATCGCCTGCACGACATTATCGGCAGTCTTGGCATCTTTTAGCTTTGTCTCTGCTTTAGATAAGATCTGGAACGCTTTCTGTACTGCATCTTCCTTCTTCTGCTGTTCATTCAGGAAATCATATGCCTTTCTGGCTCTCTCTATCTTTGCCGTCTTTGTCAGGTTGACTTTTCCTATCTTTTCTGTCTTTTCAAGGAATGTGTCGATTCCATTCACATACTGATGTGCTTTATCAAGCACATCTGCATTAGTCACATAGTGGAACAGGCGCTTCTCCTTTAATACATCATACTGTTTCTTGATGGAATCCAGTTTTGTCTTATCCTTATAACTGTAGGAAGAAATCGAGTCAATTGCTTTTATAACAGCATTCACCTGTTCTCTTTCTTTAGCAGTTCCAAGAAATACTCCCGGCTTCACACTCTCGTCCACTGCATACATTGCTTCCTGAAGGGCATAATAGGCATCTCCATGCTCTGAAGTAACATTGTTCTCATCCGCATATTTTTCTGCCTCCTCATATGCTTTTTGTAATGCCTCCCGCTTTGTGCCCTCCGTAATCGTTCCTGCAAGCAGTTTTTCTGCTTTATCAAGAAGCTTCTTATATCTTGATGGTGTCAGATAATATCTTGTGTACACATTTGAACCATTGTACAGGTCTCCCACTGCAATAACCGCATCTTTATTCCAGCCTCCCTGGGAAGGATTCTCCGGAGAGTAGAACCAGCCTCCGGTACTTAACTGATATTTTTCTAAAACACTTACCGGGTCAGCTCCATTCCGTCCTTTCCATTCATTTTTCCCAGTATCAATTCCTATAGCAGTCAGCCCTGTCACCATACAGGCATGTGACATAATATTCCGATTCGTATAATAAAAGTTCTCAAAAACCCCTGTCACATCAATTCCATTCATATCCGTAGTCTTCTGTATCTGAATATCCTTCACTGACTGGATTAATTTTGCATACTCTTTGTCCGTAAACGTATCTTTATACAATGACGTCGCATATAAAGCCCAGCCTCTCATATCCAAATCAAATGTTTCAGAAAGAGCCTGCTTCTTTACGATTTCCACTGTTTCCTTTGGAACGGGCGCCCCCGCCGCCTGAAGTGCTGATAACGCCCATATATTAGCCGAGTACATCCCAAAATCACCACTATTGTTAAATTCCTGTAATTTCTTTACATAATTTACTCCCAGATAATCATACGGATTCTCTCCTGACATAACCAGTTCCAAAATGACCGCTGAATAATCTGTAGATTGACTAAAATTCTTTTTCAGCACATTATAGCCAAGCATACCATTTAGATACTTTTCTCCTAAAGCGGCCGCTCCAAATGTCTTCCAATAATCAGCTCCTTCTTGCTGAGTAAGATACTTGACATACCCGTTTTTCTCCATTTTTTTAATCATGTCAGATGCACGCTGCTTTGTTTCCGACGATATTCCTTCTTCTTTTTCTCCGACAAAATATGCAGAATAACTGACAGATTTTCCATTTTGGGAAGTCACCTCCCATTGAATCTCTCTTACACCTTTCTCTGCCTCTAACTCATATTTTCCACTTTGTGTTATCGTATCTTTTAACTGCCGGTCTTCATATATTCTTACTGTAGTCCCGTTCATTGTCTCATAAGAGAACTTTATCTTTCCCGAAGATTCTTTCATTTTCACATAATATTCTCTGGTTATTGGCGTATACTTTTCTTCCATCGTGCCTCCGGAAATCACTTCCAGATTCTTCAAATCAGTACCGCCCGCACTCCATTTGATATAGATTCTCTCTGTATCAGTCTGTTTTCCATCAGCAGAAGTCACTTTCACATCAAAATAATCTTGTGCACTACTCAAATGCTTAAAATATCCACCAAGCAATTCCGAACTATTATCCACCCATACTGATGCTCCAGAATCTGCCGGTACTGCATTTATCCAAATATATGGTTCATCTGCTTTCATGGAAATCTCCTTATAGGTCTTTCCATCGGCATTCGTCTTTTCATTTACCGGAATATTAGCGAATAATCCCTTTCCTTCTCCCATATTGTAGGCAGCCTGATAACATTCTATTTTTTTTAGTGATGCATCGGAACTTTTTGTTATCTTATAATCTTCATCGCCATCCCAATATAATATATATATATATGAAGTTCCGTTTACATCTCTATCTCTTACTTTTTTCGCCTGGTCAGGGCTGGTTCCTGACAAAAAAATAATATTTATCCCTTTCCTTAACTTTAACTCCGGACTCTTTTCCGTCTGATGAACCTGATACCATTCTCCCCCATTAATGCATACCATTTTTGACTTATTCCGATAAAAATGGTAATTATAATAAATCATCTGCCTCTCACTATAGTCATTCACAGATGTTATATCTGGCAAGTCCGGAGACAATGCATAAGTATTTGTGTTTTCCTGTTCAGGATAATTATTGTCATAAGACATCCGTATGGAATGAATATCTGACGGAACTTCTATTACATCCCTATCTTCTAACTTATAATTTTTTAATCCAAAAATGCGTTTTCCCGTACTCCAAGTTAATTTGTCCGAAAACTTATCTATCTTTTTTGTTTGTTTATCACTCCCATCATACAAATCGATGTGATCCCTTACTCCTTTCATCGATGTGTCGGTCCAGTCATCATAATCTTCGTTATTACGATCGGTAACTTCTGTAATAATAGTACAATGTGTCTCCTCGTTCTTGTCACATACTATCACGTCAAAAACCTGAGCTCTGAAAACTGGAAAGCTATCTTCTGTATGAAATACATTGCCTTCTTCTCGTATATACTGTGGATATTTAGATAAACTCTCCCCTTTATTGAGTGAAAAAGTGCCATATGTTGTATTTTCTGGAAGACAGTATGCCAATTCTGTGTTGATACTTTCTTTTGTTATTTTCTTTCCATTCTCCCACTGCCGCATCTCCGATATATATGCCGTATCTGAAGAAAGCGTGCCAGAAAATCCATAGTACCAAAAAGTCCCCCCTGAATAAGCATCTCCACTAACTCCCACCGTCTCAGAAAGCACTTCATTTTGAACATAAATATTATTTTCCTCATCAATCGGAGTGCATCTCCAGATTAATTCTCCTCCATACGGTCCATTTTTCCGAATCATATATAATTCTTTAAATACATTTTTTGTAGATGTATTAGTATTCTCCTGTGCCGAAACAGCTACAGGCACTGCTGCTATAAAAAGGAAGCATATGATTATGCTCAACAGATATTTTTCTATTATTTTTTTCATTACCTCTCCCGTCCACTTAAACGCTATATTTCTATATAGAGAACAGAGCTGCAACACCATCTTCCCAGTGCTACAGCCCCTTCTCTCATTTTATGTTATTATTATGTAACTTTTAATAGTCCATATAAGTATAGGTTACTTTTACCGACTGAATATTAGAAGCTAAGTAGTTCGTAGCATAATTTTGTGCAGAAACATATTTTTCTGCCCCGTCATCCTTAATTGAAACTTCCCAGTAATAATATCTTGTTTTACCAGAATCAAGTTTTTTAGAATCGCTCTTTGTTCCATTAAATTCATCAAATGCTATTCCATATACTCCAGTTCCTTCCCATGTTGTAGTATCTAAATACTCCACTGCTTTAAAACTGTTTACTTTACCTGTTGCATACAGCGCATCAAATGCTGTTGCTACTCCATAGTTTTCAATTTCATTGGTGTCAGGCTGACTATATTTATACGTCTGTCCATCTGTTCCTGTATATGAACCATCCGCATTTAAATATACTGGAATCTTATCTTCGGCATTACCATCGCCATTAGTATCAATCTCTACTAAAATTGTATACTTTCCATCAGCAGATGGTGTTGCTGCCATAGATGTTACACCAAGTCCCATCATCATAACTACTGCGAGCATCACTGCGAGCATTCTTTTTAAAGTCTTCATAAGTTTTCCTCCTTTAGAAACTCCGCTATTTAGATAGCATTCTTTGGTTTTGTCTACATGTTACTAATGGGTCGCGACTCCCATTGCCAACGGATAGCTCCTTTAGCAATATATTGATTTAAAACAACTTCTATACGATTTATCTGCTTATGTGCTTTCTCTACTGAACCTTTTTTTATTGTGGTCTCAACTACTCTCACATTATTATCTGCATATGAAATAACTGTATATTGTTGTTTTACCTCCTTTGATATTACCTGTTTGAAAATTACAGATATTTGCAATTTCCAAACGCTGTGTCAGGATTTTATGTGTGGAACTTTCGGATAGAAATCATTAGATAAAAACAAATAAACTGAGACTTGCTTTTCGACTTCTGTAAAGATTTCTCTAAACGTATCGAATGAATGTACTCAGCACTCCCACCCAAAGTCCTGTTCATTAGAATTCTATTTTAAATATCCTGACTTAAGCTTCTTCTGCCTTTTCACACCTTCCCGGAAGATCCAGTGGTATTTGTGAGGGCATCCGCTTTCACAGTAGGGGTAAGCCTGTGTGGTTTGTACCAACTTTCTTAAAATAGAATGTATTTTTTTGTACATTTATTATAACATAGCTTTTCTAAAAAGTATTCCAACCAGACGGATGTCTTTTCGTCATTTTGGAACCTTTTTTAGATTTTTTTAAAAAATGCTTGACATTTTTTGCAGAAAAAATCCCGTCAGACTGAATGATCTGACGGGGTATTTTTATTATTTTACTCTTATCGGAACATATATGTATACTTTTTTATTGATGTATCTTTCAAAAGTAAAGTTCTGTAAAGAGACCATATCACGGTGTTCTTTTATCCAGCCATAAAAAACACACCGGGAAAACATACGGATGGTATCTGCGAGATTATCCACATCGCTTTCGCGGTCTGTTTCAAATACGGCAAATCGTCCGGCGGCTATCTCTATTTTCACAGCATCGTCCGGCACATTCGTGAAGTTGTTTACAACCGGTCCAAGGACATATTGAATATTGATACATTCCGGGTCATGATACCACATGGCAATCTTATCATTTCCATTCGCACTTCCGGCTACAGAGTTCATTTTCTTGAAGTATGGTGAGTCCTCATCGAGCCAGAATGCTATCTGTGCCGGTATATCTACTTCCCGTCCACGATTTGGGATGATCGTCCAGCCAACCATTTTGATATCATCAACGTCCATAAAGGATACTTTCATTTTATCTTTATATTCTGAGTAAAACTGATTTAAGTCAACAACTTCTGTGTTTGCTTTAGCATATTTGGAAGGACTAGTACAAAAGGCTTTGCGGAAGGCTTTATCAAATCCATTTCTCGACTTAAAACCATATTTTTTTGCTAAACTGGCTACCTTGACACCCTGACGTAATTCTCTGGCTGCTTTTTGTATTTTCCTCTGACTGATATACGCACTAAGTCCCATTCCAAAATCATCCTGAAAGGCTTTGCGAAAATAGTCTCTGGAATAGTTAAAATGTTCCGCCATCATCTCTGGTGTGATATCTTCTGTAATATGCTCATCAATGTAATTGATCCATGCAATATTCTGAAATTCCATCCGGTAATACTTTGCCGGAACAACGCCGTATTCTTTGCGAAATGCATTAGAAAAAACGCTATAACTTGCAAATTGATATTTGGCACATACTTTTTCCGGATTCTTTCCTTCTTTTAATTCTTCTGCAGCAAAGTACAGCTTTCTCTGTTTTATGTAATCGGTGATTCTCGTTTCATAATAAAGTTGGAAAATATTTTTTAAGTGTTTCTCGGAATAATGAAACAGCTTTGCAAGACCTTTTGCTGTTAAATTCTCCGTAATATGCTCATCAATATAACTAATCCACTCGTCAACTCCATAAATCTTTTTCTCCTCTTTTTTATTTTTCATTACATAATCCGAATGCATTCTTTTTTTAAGAGGAAGATATACTGAGTACAGTCCGTTTTCAAAAGAAATAAAATACATTTTCCGATTGTCATAGTGCATTTCACTTTGCTTTATCCAGTCACATAACGCATATTTTATCAACATTTTTATAATATCCGGTGCCTGTTTATCCCAATATTGCTCTTTTAACGTAAAAACTGCATAATCCGATGCCCCAATATCAATTCTCTTCTTTTCACTTTCCTTTCCGGCATCTTTTGGAACTTCCTGCCCAATCATATAAAAGAAATGGTATGAATCATCATGCCACCAAAACTGCATATACTCTCCGGCACGCTCCCTCTCCTTCCACTTTTCCTTTACATCCTTCTCGATATATTCCATTCCGTTTTGAAAAATATCGCCTTCTAAAGGCAGCATATCTGCCTCTACTGTCTGTGCCATTCTTCTCACAACTTTATATTCTATCATAGAACTATCAGGAATCCGTTCAAATGGAAGGACTTGATTTGTATAATCCTCTTCAATATTTAATCCCTGCACCTGTTCCCTGATTGTATCAAGAGAATTGTCAAAGAAAATGTCAGCCAGATAAAGGAATTCCTGCGTAGAGTATGCCAGTCTGCTTGCCAGATCTTTTACCGAAATGCTGTTATCTGTCTGAAGGCACAAAAGAGTGTCTCTCATACGTTCCCATAAAGCTGATTCTTCCTCCGGAAGTGAGGAAAATGTTTTTGTCTCATTCACTGTGTTCATTTTCTCTATCCTTCTATTATTTCTATTTCTTTTTCTTTCATTTTCTCTGTTATTTTATTATTATTGTTTATTATCCAAATGTTTTTTAGTTATATTGTAAATCACCACTAACATTCTGTCAATTTACAACTCCCACTACGGACAATCTCTATTCTTCAGATAAACTTCGCAACTCTGGAAAAGTCTTTTTTCTTTTCTCTGATACAATATTTATAAAACATAACCTGTGTATTGGTGTATGATATTTATATTCAAGTCGAGCAGTCGCACCGACTGCACTCATAGAAACTGCGGAAAGGAGAGATCGTGAATAAAAATAATTCTTTAGAAGTAATAAAAGATTGTACTACATACATAAAAAATCACCTTCAAGACACATTAACAGCAGAATCTCTGGCTTCCCGCTATGGTTACTCTCTTTATCATTTCTGCCACATTTTTAAAATCTGCTGTGATATGTCACCGGGAAAATACATACGCCTTCTCCGTTTGGAAAAAGCAAAAAAGGATATTTTATCTGGAATGAGTATCACACAGGCCGGATTTGATAATGGCTTTGAAACCAGTTCCGGTTTTTCTAAAGCATTTCGCAAAGAATATGGTATTAGCGCACGAGAATATTTAAAACAAAATAAAGAAAGTGAGGTTCTTATTATGCTACACGTTGAAATTAAAGCATTACGGTCACAGACAGCACTTGGGTACGAGATTCCCGGCGAATATGACAGTGATTACAGCAAATCCGGTGCTTACTGGAATCACATTAATTTTAAAGAATACCCTGCCTATCCAGAAGGAATCCATGATTATGGCGAAGTTGGACTATGGACCCATCCCGACCATATCAGCGGTGAATTACACTATTTCTTTGGCTTTTTAACTGACTCTACAGAAATTCCGGATGGTTTCCATAAGGTGGAGATTCCTGCCGGACGATACGCAATTTTTACAATTAAATCACAGGAAACTCCTGAAAAAGTAGCGGATGCTGTACGGGATGGCTGGCGTTACGTCTTTACCGAATGGCTCTGTACGCAAAAAGAGTATAAAATATCACATCAGGGGATGTGTTTTGAATGCTATCAGGGAGAAGAAGCATATCTTTATCTACCAGTGATTGATTTGTAGATTTGGTAATAGACGAAAAAAGAAAAAACAATACATCCCTTCTGCTCTATAGTCGCTGTGTTTATGATGCTCGTTCGCATCTTAAACACGCTCCCAAGCCGCATCTGGGATGTATTATTTTTTTCTTTTTTCTGGCTATTCTAAATCTACAGTTGGTGAGAATGGGGAATCCCCTTCTTTTTCCAACAAAAATCATTAATTTGCTATTTATTATCAAAACCAGACAGCCGCTGAAATAAAATTTTATGCTGAATTGTAAGAAGACTATGATAAGTGACATCCTCCCCCCCACCTGTAGAGGTGGGGGCTTCCCAATCTCGGCAAGTTTGGTTCTCGTTCGATAACACCACTGTGCTAAGCATAAGCGAGCT
>ERZ773248.107-NODE-107-length-116565-cov-7.860544_pt1 | contig 116565 bp, 105 predicted proteins | sample MGYA00580518_ERZ773248 | MGnify/ENA primary metagenome ERZ773248 (study PRJEB29015, sample SAMEA2737762) | human gut metagenome | biome: human gut; feature: human-associated habitat; material: faeces | place: China | collected 2012 ...
GGGTATATATGGAATCAGGAGGTAAGGCAGTGACAAAGAGATATCGCAAGAAGATCACAGCAGTGCTCTCCTTGGTATTGCCTGTCATAGTATTGTTTGCAATATTAAATTGCTTTACCACATATGTGTTTTATGAAGTTATAAATATAAAAATCCAGAAGATGCTTGATTTTACAGCATTTTCTGGATTTTTAACAGCAGGTAACTTTTTCTGCAAGAAGCAGAACACCTGATAAATCATGCAGGACAGTCACTCTGGATAACACGGAATTCATCCGCCGTTATCTGATGCATGTGTTGCCTCCCGGTTTTCAAAAAATACGCTATTATGGCTTTCTAAATAACCGGTATAAGACCAGAAACCTGAAACTGATATTTAAACTCCAGCGCCATCAGCGTTTCAAAGCAAAATATACCAATCTGTCTATGGCAGAACTTCTGAAAACAGTCTGGAACATAGATATCCACATCTGCCCGGAATGTGGATGCTGCAACATGCAGTACATCGGAGATTTTTTGTCTGATTTCGAAAATCATGGAAAAGTAAAAATCACCATAATCTATACCCGTTTATAGATAATAGGATCATCGTAGCCAAAAGTCCGCTTTCCATTAACTTCCATACTTTCAGATACTTCCAAACAGCTATCAGAAAACTTTTCCCAAAGTTTAAAGGTGATGACTGGAGAGAACTGGCTGATACTACCGCCTTCCCAGATCCCATCTTTTTCATGATACAGTGCCGGTGTAAATTTTTGGGATTTTTTTAGCTCACTGTAATCAACATTTTTCATAGAATCATAAGAAAATGTATTTTTATCATCTCCCGGAATCTCATAGGAAGAGAGTAGAATGCCGTCCTCATTTTCTGTAATCAGGAAAAGATGCGGAGAAGCATGGCGTTTTCCGTTGGTTTCATAGTAACTTTCTTCAACAATGAATTTGCCATTGAAATCATCGGGAATATTTTTTATTTTGTCATTGCAGACTGTATTTACATGTTCTGCATAAGGATATGATTTTCCAGCTTTCTGCATCATATCAAACTGTTCTTTGTTGTCAAAATGTCCTGTCATCATATCAATAAAATTATCAAGTTTCATCAGATTATTACCTCCAAATTTTGATTTTCTCAATTCTCCAAACTTGAATTTCTCACTACTTTAATGTTTTCTTTTTAAGTAACAAATCACAGTTATTATCAATACTGCAATTCCTGTCAGAATAAAAGAAATAGATAAATCACCGCCCAAATTTCCCGCAAGAAATATGGATGTGGGACCATCTGCTCCTCCAATAATGCAAACTGTCGTATGTTCTTTCATTTTCATCACACTTCCAAGAATAAGCAATAAAAATCCAATACAACAGCCAACGAGACCTAATACTTTTTTCACTGTTTAATTTACCTCCTGCAAATTTTAAGTTGTCGATTCCTTTATTATCTAATCTGTTAGCAATCTATTCAACAGCATCTGCCTGTTGTTGATAAACATTTCTGTTACCTGATAACTCTCTGTTTCTTCATATTCGCATAAATGGATGCTTCCATTATCAAAACAATAGATGTCTGCATCTGGTATTCCTAACAAAATCGGTGAATGCGTAACGATGATAAACTGCGCTCCCTCTTTTGCACAGCTATATATTTGCATCAGCAATGTAAGCTGTCTCTGTGGTGATAATGCAGCTTCTGGCTCATCAAAAAGATATAAACCATTTGGACGCAGATGATTCTGTGCCAATGCGAGAAAACTTTCTCCATGTGATTTTTCATGATATTTAGCGGAAGGATGCTTGCGATCTGCATATTCTTCTTCCTGCGTTGCAACGTTATAAAAACTTTCCGCTCTAAGAAAATATCCCCACTTTTCCTTCCGATAGCCTTTGGAAATTCTTATGGCATCACACAACTCGGAATGCGTATCATGCGTAGAAAAAACATAATTCTTTGTTCCTCCCTCAGGATTAAAACCATGTGCTACGGCAAGTGCCTCCAATAAAGTTGATTTACCACTGCCATTTTCTCCGACAAAAAAGGTAATTGATTTATTGAAATCAAGTTTTTCAATCCCCTTAAAAGCTTCAATGCTCTTTAAATAACTGTCGTTATCGATTCTATTCCAATCAAACATGACTCCTTGTATGAATTGATTATTCAACGAATCACCCTCCTGCAAAAACACTTTCTAAACTCGATAATAACCCCATACGATGTGTCAAAACGCATCTATGGTCCAAGGCTGTCGCCCTGGACGGATATCTTATAGGCCTGCCTTATATACTGAGTCCTACAGAGATGAATGTAACCGCTTTTTTACCCTTTTCAAATTTGAAATAGACCATCAGTATTTTCACGATTCCGGTAATCGTCAAGCTGATAAACAATGCCCAATAGATCCTGATTATGAAAGCATTGCTATCTACATACCTAAAGAGATTTACCGAATAGATATATCCATTTTCCGGCTCTTATTTCTCCTCCACTACCTGGAAGATAAAGAACTTCAAGTAATAACTCTCATCTGCCGCCCACAGGATCGGATGATCCGGAGCCTGGGTACGGAACTCTACCTGGCGGAGACGCTTATGGGTTGCCTTGGCAGCTTCTTTGACGGTCTTTGCCAGCAGTTCCTGGGTCATAAAATGAGAGCAGGAGCAGGTGGCGAGATAGCCGCCATCTTTGACAAGCTTCAGTCCTTTCATATTGATCTCACGATAACCTTTGATGGCGTTTTTGGTTGTCTCACGGGATTTTGTGAATGCCGGTGGATCTAAGATGACTACATCGTATTTTTCGCCAGCAGCAGCAAGCTTTGGTAATTCGTCCAGTACATTGGCACAGCGGAAATGGACAGTATTCTCCAGATGATTCAGGCGGGCATTTGCCTCTGCCTGTGCTACGGCATATTCAGAGATATCAAGCCCGGTTACTTCTGAAGCTCCTGCGATTCCTGCGTTCAGTGCAAAGGTTCCCATGTGGGTGAAGCAGTCCAGCACCTTTTTGCCTTTGCAGATCCGCTGCATGGCAAGGCGGTTGTATTTCTGGTCCAGGAAGAATCCGGTCTTCTGACCATTTACCACATCGACCATATAGTGCACACCATTTTCCACGATTTCTACATTGGTATCAAATTCTTCTCCGATAAACTGTTTGACTTTCGGAAGACCTTCTTTGGTACGTTCATTGGCATCGCTGCGCTCATAGACACCGCGGATCGTGATGCCATCTGCGGCAAGAATTTCTTTTAACAGAGAGACGATGGTCTCCTTGAACTGTTCCATTCCCAGTGCCAGACATTCCACAACCAGTACATCTTCATATTTATCAATGACCAGTCCCGGCAGGAAATCTGCTTCTCCGAAGATGATGCGGCAGGAAGAGGTGTCTACAGTGGTCTTTCGATAATCCCAGGCGTTCTGCACTCGCATACGCAGGAATGCTTCATTTACTTCCTGGTCTGATTTTCTGGTCATCATGCGGATGCGGATCTTGGAATTCTGGTTGATGAAACCATTTCCCATGGGATAACCGTCAAAGTCATGGACAGTCACCATATCGCCGTTGTGGAAACGGCCGGTGATAGTGTCAATCTCGTTGTCATAGATCCAGGCACCGCCGGATTTGATGGTGCGGCCCTCGCCTTTTTTCAAAGTTACGATTGTATGATACATAGATGATCCTCTTTTCTATTATTATCAGAATGTAACTATTCAGAGCCATGCACATATTTAATAAATATGCGAGCCATGCTTGCATGATCGAGCATATTTTTAAATATGTATATGGCGAGAAGCCATCATGAGCAAAAGAAAAGCCTCGTAGAGGCGATTTTGCGAATGTGGCTCTGAATAGTTACATCAGGATAAAATAAGTGTAAAGAAATTCGCCTCAAGTTTCAAGAGCAGATTTTCAGATCCGTGCAAATAGAAGGTATAGGCCTTACAAAAATGGTACATACTTCTGGTATGAATATAGAAACAAGGTGGAAAGGAGCATCTATGGAACAACACACATCAGAATCATTTGAAAACCTGGAACCGGCGGATCGGATGAAATACGAGATTGCCGAAGAATTAGGATTATTGGAAAAAGTCCGAAAAGGCGGATGGAAGGCACTGTCATCCCGGGAGACCGGGCAGATTGGCGGAATGGTGAGCAGAAGGAAAAAGGCACTGGAGAAGGAGCAGAAAACAAAATAAAAAACTGCGGATTTTGCTACGCTGATAACAGGATCCGCAGTTTTGCCTGTATTAGATTCGGATGGGAGAGCGATATTCTTTGCCCATCATCTGTTTCTTCTTCTCCTGGAATTCCCAGAAATAATCTTCCCGTACATCGGACCATTCATGGGTGGTGCGGTCATAGACCTGCACATATTCCTCAATGGTTGGGTGCTTCCGGACCGTGTTGGTCAGATATTCTTCGCCGGTCAGAGGATTGATCTCACCAACCGGACGGGTGCGCCGGAATGCATCGGGAATCTGGAAGGTCGGGTGTGCATCGGAGGTGACCGCAGCTTCTGCCGGACTGGTGGAAGCGGAGTCATCATGAACGGATTCTGTGGATGTCTCTGTAGATGTTTCCAGTGCATGATCCAGCGTATTCTCATTGATATCCGAGACTGCTTCTTCCAGTGCTTCCGCAGAAGGTGTTGCCTGCGCCTGTTCCTGAGCGGCAAGTGCAGCCGGGAAGAGTTCCGGGATTTTTCCATCTGTGGGTTCCAGCTGAATCGATACCTGATAGCCGAGCAGTGCTGCCAGGATCCGCATGTCCTGTTCAGGGAAGTTATCGCGTCTGAGCCGCTGTGTCAGGTTCTGCCGGGACATAGGCATGCCTGTCTTCTCTACATACAGATCTGCCAGCTCCTTGATCGTCATATTTTTCCGTTTCAATAAAATCTTAATCTGTTCTCCGAAGGAAAGTTCCATGGTACGCCCTCCTACTTATGCTGTCTCTTAAGTGTCTGCTCTGATTATAATACATTATTCAGAGGTTGTAAATTAAGGAACACCTGCAGATCAGATAGATTTTATAAACTGATCCGCATAAAACAGTGCAGCTCCGATGGCAGGTGTATACTGACCGTGAACACCGACCAGAATCTGGGAGCGTTTCATAGAAAATGGGGTAGAAGCATTGATCCGGTCCAGCAGATAATTGATGTCATCCTCTGTGAAATAAGGAGCCAGATATCCGCTGATGACCAGAGGTGCATCAATGATCAGGTTCAGATTTCTCATGGCAAACGCCAGATGATTCAGGTAATCTTCCCAGATCTGTGTCAGTTTTGAAGAAGGCTGCTCGCGTAATTGTGCAAAAAATTCCTTGATGGACAGACCGGATGCATGTTCCAGAGAGTTGGCAGAACAGTAAGTTTCGAGGCATCCCCGGTTTCCACAGTAACAAAGAGGACCTTCTGGATTGACACACATGTGTTCAATAGTTCCGCTGTGCATGGAACTTCCCTGGTGGATCTGATGATTGGTGATGACGGCCCCTCCCATATTACGGTTCAGGAGGAAAATCACAGCACTGTCCAGTTCCGGGTGATTCCAAAGTTCCAGAAAGGCAGCAGATTTGGAATCATGTTCCAGGTGGCATGGATAGGGAAGGTAACGGGAAAAATCTTCCAGATCCATATCCGTATTCTGCATGATATTTCCATAGATCACAGTCGTGTGATCAGGGGAAGTAATTCCCTGTGTGGCGATGGAAATACCAAGAATCTTTTCTGGTTCATACTGGTTGAGGGAGATAAATTCCTTGATCTTGTCTGTTACTTCCTGATAGTACGTACTTGTATTGGAATAAGCAAGTGGAACGGTCTCGGTATTGATGACTTCACCATACAGATCAACGACTGTAATATGAAACATATTTTTCAGAATACCGATGCCGATGGACAGACGGAAATCAGAGACGATCCGAATAGCCTGAGCCTTGCGACCGCCGGTAGAGTCGAAATATCCATTTCGCTCGATCAATCCTTCCTGTTCCAGAAGATTCAGATTCTGACTGACCGTTGACAGCCCCATCTGCAGATCCTGAACGATCTGGAGCTTGGAAGTTACTTTTGATTTGTAAATGTATTGATATACTTTGGAACGATTAATTTTTTTTAGATTGATCGTTGTTAATCCTTTTTCACTCATAGGCTTCTCCTGCTGAAGATAGGTATTTCTCATAATAGTAAGTTTTAATCATATATTAGTATACCCTGTGGCAAAATGCAATCTTCAACAAAAATCCAGTAAAAATGCACAAAATTAGTAAAAGAAAATTGTAAAATACGTTGATTGAAAATTCATATCAATAGTTATATACTACACTTACATTTAAGACATAAACTTAAGTAAGAACAAAATGGAGGGTACAGACATGACAGAACCGATATTTGCGGCAGATCCTGCACGTTTACTGATTGCATCAGCAGCGGGAATTATTTTATTGTTGCTGCTGATCATCAAGTTCAAGATTCATCCGGTATTATCATTATTGATATCGGCACTTTTTATCGGACTGGGGGCGGGAATGCCGGTTCCAACTCTGGTCAGCACCGTTGAAAAAGGAGCAGGGGACACGTTACAGGGAATTGTTCTTCTGATCGGACTTGGATCTTTATTTGGAGGAATCCTGGAGGTGTCGGGAGGAGCACAGTGTGTGGCACATACGCTGATCGGAAAATTTGGGGAGAAGAAAGCTGGTATTGCCCTTGGAATCACAGGATTGGTGGTTGGAACTACTGTATTCTTTGAAGCAGGTGTGGTGATCCTGATTCCGCTGGCATTTGGACTTGCCAAAAAGACAAAGAAATCCACGCTGTATTATGTGATCCCGCTGCTTGCTGGACTGGCGACTGGCTTTGCATTCATTCCACCATCGGCTGGCTCTGTATTAGTTGCAAATATGCTCAATGTGGATCTGGGAGTGATGATTGCAGTTGGTGTTCCGGTGGGAATTCTGTCGTTGATCTTTGCAGGTATCCTGTGGTCAAAATTTATTGGAAACAGGATCAATACAGGTCTTCCTTCCAGCATTCAGGAAGTAAGGGAAGCAGAGGAGGAAAGTCTTCCAGCATTTTCAATGGTTCTTATGATTATCCTGGTGCCGCTGGTGCTGATCCTGTGCAGTACAGTATCCGCCTATATTCCGGGGATCGATCCGGTACGGCCGGTATTGGAATTCTTGGGAACACCGTTTGTGGCTTTGATTATAGCGGTGCTGGCGGCTATGTATTTTCTGGGAGCAAAACAGGGATATGATGGGGAACAGTTAAAGAAGATTCTGGATCGTGCTTTACGTCCCACCGGACAGATCCTGCTGGTAATCACTGGAGGCGGAATCATTCGCTGGGTACTGCAGGACTGCGGTATGGGAAATATTATCGGACCGGTTCTGGAAAAAAGTGGACTTCCGCTGGTTCTGGTTGCATTTCTGATCGCGGCACTGATCCGTGCATCTGTGGGAGCAGCTGTGGTAGCAATGACCATGGCAGCTGGAATCATGGCGGCCATGCCGGGGGTGGCACAGTTATCACCGGTATATCTGGCAGCTATGGTCTGCGCGATCAATGGTGGGGCAACTGCATTCAGCCATGTAAATGATTCTGGATTCTGGCTGGTAAGCTCCCTGTTGGAGATTGATGAAAAGACCACGTTGAAATCATGGACCATGATGGAAACAATTATTGGATTGACAGGTCTGGTCTGTGCAATCGTGATCAGTTTGTTTGCCTAGGAGGGAAAAATGATTGTAAAAGTTGTTTTGGGAAGCATGCAAAGAGCGAGAAAACTGGTAAGCATTGCGGAATCCATTCCATATGATGTGGAGTTGTGCAGTGGCCGTTATGTGGTGGATGCCAAATCTATGCTGGGTGTGATGAGCCTGCCTGGATTTGATGTGGGAGAGCTTCATATTCATACGGATAATGAAGACGAATGTGACCGGATCCTTATGCAGCTTTTTGAAGAGGAATTGCTGGAAGACAGCAACAATGCGGTACAGAGATCTATCTATGATATTACTGTATTTGGCGAGATCCTGATTGATTTTACATCACAGGGAATCAATGAAGAGGGACAGACATTATATGTGAGAAATCCTGGAGGAGCACCGGCAAATGTGGCAGTGGCGGCATCACGTCTGGGAGCCCATAGCGCATTTCTCGGAAAAGCAGGGAAGGACATGCATGGAGAATTTCTCCGGTCAGTACTGGAAAAAGAGCAGGTGGAGACCAGAGGAATGCTGTTGGATGAAAAATATTTTACTACACTGGCATTTGTCAATGTAAATGAGGAAGGAGAACGGACTTTTTCATTTGCAAGAAAGCCAGGTGCAGATACACAGATCCAGAAGGAAGAAATCGATGTGGATGTGTTGGATCATACCAGTATTTTTCATGTTGGCTCCTTGTCGCTGACAGATCAGCCGGTAATGGACACTACATTTTATGCAGTAAAACGTGCAAAAAAGAAAGGCAGCATCATATCTTACGATCCGAACTATCGGGCATCTTTATGGAAGGATGAAGTGATTGCCAGAAAGCAGATGAGAAGCCTGGTGCCTTATGTGGACCTGATGAAGATTTCCGATGAGGAGACGGAACTTCTGACAGATGATAAAGAAGTGGAAAAAGCAGCGGAAGAGTTATACAGACAGGGCGTAAAAGTGGTCGTGGTCACACTGGGAGGAAATGGTGCCTATGTATATGGAAGAGAAGGAGGCGTGATGGTTCCGGGATTTCCAGTCAGCCATGTGGTAGATACCAATGGGGCAGGAGATTCTTTCTGGGGAGGATTTCTCTATCAGGTCAATGCATCAGGGAAGAGACCGGAGGAGCTGACCAAAGAGGAGCTGACAGAATTTACACGATTTGGAAATGCAGTGGCAAGTCTGTGTGTGGAGAACAAAGGTGCGATCCCGGCAATGCCGACAATGGAACAGGTTGAAAAGCGATTGGCGCATAAATAAGAATATAAAAGGAAAACAGGAGGTAGGATATGAAACTGACAATGGAAGGAATCAAGGATCAGAAAGCATGGGAACAGGCAGGGATCAAACTGCCAGGTTATGATGTGGAAACTGTAGCTGCAAAAGCAAAAGAAGCGCCGGTATGGGTGCACTTTGGAATTGGAAATATTTTCCGTGTATTTATTGGTGGTATTGCAGACGGACTTCTGGAGGAAGGTGCGCTGGATCGGGGACTTACCTGTGTGGAAACCTTTGACTATGATGTGGTGGATAAGATTTACAGACCTTATGACAATCTGGGACTGAGTGTGATCCTTCATGGGAATGGAACCCGCGACTATAAAGTACTGGGTTCTCTGGCAGAAGCTGTAAAGGCTCAGGTTTCTGATCCGGCACAGTGGAATCGTCTGAAGGAGATCTTTACCAGTCCTTCTTTGCAGATGGTTTCCTTTACGATCACAGAAAAGGGCTATGCACTTCAGAAAGCAGATAGCAGCTGGCTTCCTTATGTGGAGGCAGATATTCATAATGGTCCGGAGAAACCGTCAGGGGCAATGGCAGTGCTGGTTGCTATGCTGTTTGAGCGTTATAAGGCAGGAAAGTATCCGGTGGCACTGGTGTCTATGGACAACTGTTCTCAGAATGGAGCCAAGCTTCGTCAGTCCGTGCTGACCATGACAGAGGAATGGGAAAAAGCAGGATATGTAGATGAAGGATTTACAGCATATGTAAGAAATGAGGATATGGTGGCATTCCCGTGGACGATGATCGATAAGATCACACCGCGGCCAAGTGAGCAGATCGCAGCAGATCTGGAAAAACTTGGTGTGGAAGATATGCAGCCGGTGATCACAGGAAAGAAGACGTACATTGCACCATTTGTAAATGCAGAAAAACCGCAGTATCTGGTGATCGAGGATCATTTTCCAAATGGAAGACCGGCATTGGAGAAGGGATTTGGTGTATATATGACAGACCGGAATACAGTAAATCTGTCTGAGCGTATGAAAGTAACTGTATGCCTGAATCCGGTACACTCTGCAACCGGGCCGTTGGGTGTGGTCCTGGGATATGATCTGTTTGCACATATGCTGAATACCAATCCGGACATGATGAAGATGGCCCGCACGATTGCCTATGATGAGGGTCTTCCGGTAGTGGCAGACCCTGGAATTCTGTCTCCGCAGGCATTTGTCGATGAGCTTTTTAATGACCGTTTTCCAAATGAGTATCTGGGAGATACGAATCTGCGGCTGGCAGTGGATGTGTCTCAGATGGTTGGAATTCGTTTTGGTGAGACTATCAAGGCTTATGTGGCGAAATACGGGGATGCTTCCAGACTGACTGCAATTCCCCTTGGTATTGCCGGATGGCTTCGTTATATGCTGGCTATGGATGATGATGGAAAGCATTACGAACTGGCACCGGATCCTATGAATGAGGAGATCGGGGATCAGTTGAAGGACATTGTAATCGGAAAACCGGAGACATTTACCGATCAGCTCCGTCCGATTCTTTCCAATGAGCGTCTGTTCTTTACGGATCTCTATCAGGCAGGCGTTGGGGAGAAGATCGAGCAGATGTTCCGTGAGATGATCGCAGGCCCAGGAGCCGTGAAGGCGACAATTCATAAATATGTTGGCTGATTGGGAGTAATCTGCATAGGATAAGACGGGGTGATCCGTTTGAACAGTCAGAAAGCAGAAAATGAATTAAATCTGGCACTGGATGCGACACAGAGTGAACGGGAACGGTCGGTGGCTCTGGAGACAGGATATGATTCACAGACTCGTACTTGGGAACTGATTGTAAAATATTCCGGGGATCTGGAGGCAGCAAGGAGTATAGCAGAGGCAGTGACAGAACTGTCTGCAGGTTATGCGATCCTGCTGGTGCAGGAAAACCGGCTGGAAGAGATCATTTCGCTTCCGCAAATTGAATATGCAGAGAAACCAAAGAGGCTCTTTTTCCAGCGGACAGCGGGGAAAAGAGCCTCTTGTCTGACAGGGGTACAAACTGTACCCCTGTCTCTAACCGGGCGGGGCGTGCTGGTGGCAGTCCTGGATTCAGGAGTGGATATTCAACACCCGGAATTCTTAAATCCGGATGGCTCTACCAGAATTGCAGCTCTATGGGATCAGACCAGTACGGGAGATTACCCAGTACTGGAGTATGGACGGGCATCCTTTGGCGAAGGCCGATGAGTTTCTTGATTGTTACAATGCGGAACATGATGCAGAACTGATGGAAAAAGGAATAATATTAGAAGGAAAACAGATTAGCTAGCGAAAGTTGACCAGTGCACCTGTTTCATGACGCATTGGTATCTTTCGCAGAAAGATGGGGTATACGAATGAAGCTGAAATTTGGAACAGGGGTCTGAGGGCTACGATGGCGCCCGGAGAGGATCACTTAAATACACAGACGATACGGGAGGCGACTCTGGGTGTCGCGGCCTACGCAAAGCGGCTGAAAGGGGTGCCGAGCCTGGCGATTGCCTATGACAGCCGTAATCAATCGGGGGAGTTTGCCAGGGAGACAGCCCGGGTGCTGGCCCTCAAGGGCTGTAAGGCTTATATTTACCGGAAGCTTATGCCCACGCCCGCCCTTTCTTTTGCAGTGCGTTACCTGAAATGTGATATGGGTATCTGTATCACAGCCAGCCACAATCCCAAGGATTACAATGGGTATAACCCAGTTCGCAGGGTAGAAATACCCAAAGAAACAAAAGGCGAGTTTAGAAAGCTTGGAGTTCCAACTGTTGTTGACAGAGTGATTCAACAGGCAATTGCGCAGGAACTTTCGCCAATCTTCGAGGGACAATTCTCGGAAAACAGTTTCGGTTTCAGACCAAAGAGAGGAGCACATGATGCCCTCAGGCAATGCCAAAAGAATGTAAATGATGGTTATGTGTATGTAGTAGATATGGACTTGGAAAAGTTCTTCGATACAGTAAGCCAGAGTAAACTGATTGAGGTATTGTCACGTACCATCAAAGATGGCAGAGTGATTTCATTGATACACAAATACCTAAATGCGGGTGTTGTAGCAAACGGAAAGTTTGAACGTACAGAAATCGGAATGCCACAAGGTGGACCGTTAAGTCCGTTACTTAGCAATATAATGCTCAACGAGTTAGATAAGGAACTTGAAAGCAGAGGGCATAGATTTGTCCGTTATGCAGATGACTGTATGATTTTCTGCAGAAGTAGAAAAAGTGCAGAAAGAACCTTGGAAAACATACTTCCGTTCATAGAAGAAAAACTCTTTCTGAAAGTAAATCGGAAGAAAACACAGGTGGCTCATATCAGCAAAGTCAGGTATCTGGGATATAGTTTCTACAGATACAAAGGAAAGTGTAGATTTAGAGTCCACCCGAAGTCAGTAACGAAGATGAAAAATAAAATCCGAGAGCTTACAGACAGAAATAAAGGCATAAGCAACGACGTACGGGAAAAAAGTATCAGGAGTATGTGCAAGGATAGGTGGGATATTTTAGACTTGCAGATATGAGGAAGCTTTTCAAGGAAACGGATGAATGGGCAAGACGTAGAATCCGAGCTGTCTATTGGAAACAATGGAAGAAAATCAAAACGAAATATCGAATGTTAAAAGCGTTGGGATTAGAACATTGGAGAGCTAAGGAACTTGCCTGTAGCAGAAAAGAATGCTGGAGGATGGCACAAGTGCTTAACCAAATCTTTTCAAACAAAACAATAGCCAAGCTAGGATATATATCCATGCTTGACTATTATCTAGTAGTCTATGAAAACTAAGGAACCGCCGTGTACCGAACGGTATGCACGGTGGTGTGGGAGGACGGTAAATAAAATAATTATTTACCTCCTACCCGATTTCATAGGAAAGACCTTGTTACGCTAAAAGCGCAATCTTTTTTATCAATCATCAGCGATATTTGATGAAAAGTGTCTCGGCTTCATCCATATAGGAGGAATATTTTTTGAAATCACTGCGGATGATATTCAGATATATCATATCAATGATAGCCATTTGAGAGACACGGCGTGTGCCGTCTGATAAGGAAGTGCGTGAATCGTAGGCCGGCGTCTTAAAAATAATATCCGATAAATCATAAAGCTTATTTTTATACAGCCCAGTACACGAAATTACTTTGATGCCCGCCTGGCGGGCAATTTTTGCACAATTTAATATTTCAGGAGTTTCGCCTTTGGCGCTGAATAAAAAAACAATATCCTGATTGGTGGCATGCTGCAGATACAAATACATGGATGAAGCATTGTAATGAGTAATACTGGTGAAACGGAGCTTGTTCAATTGGCCAGATAAATGCTCAGCCAGCAGGTAGGATTGTCCAATACCAAAGCAGAAGATATGCCGGGCGTTTTTCAGCAGCTTTATGGTATCAGAGAAGGTTTCTTCTGAATTACTGTTTATGGTAATGTCAAGAATGTGCTGATAATGGAGCTGTATTTTTCGATTCGTTTCTGCAATGCTGTCCGATTTATTAATTTCCTGAATTTCTTCCTCATGGCCACAGGAGTAAGAGATATCCATCAACATCTCCCGATACCCGGAATAACCCAATTTTTTTGCAAAACGAATGACAGTAGCCTGTCCGATATTCAGATATTCGGCCAGTTCGTAGGAAGTCGCTGTGTTCAGAGTGGTATTTCCTTTGGAAAGAAAGTATTCGGCAATTTTTTTTTCGGTAGAGGATAATTTATCCTGATAGAGTGACAAATGGGTTTGGAACATAAGGATATTTTCTCCATTCATTTTTTTCATTCATATTTGTAAATATAACATAGAATTCCGAAATAGTAAATGAATTAAAAATTACAAAAAAAATAAAAAAATATAAATTTTTAATTGACATAGATAAGGAACTTTGCTATATTAAAAAAAAAGAAAGGATCAGTGTCTATGAAAAAAATATTGTTGGTCAGTCATGGAGAGGTCGCAAGAGAGTTTGGGCAGACGGTAAAGATGTTCACAGGTGAACAAGAATGGATGAGGGCAGTTTGTTTAAGTGAAGAAAAAGACATGGAAATCTTTGAACGGGAAATCAAGGAAGTGCTGAAGGAGGTGACAGAGGAGGATTATTTGATTGCATTTTCTGACATTCCGGGAGGTACCCCTGCCAATGTTACATTGCGGTGGATGCAGGAGTATCGTTTGTCAGGTCTGTTTTTTACGGGAATGAATTTGGCAGCGATTCTGGTGGCTGTTTTGTCGGAGCCTGCAGAAGAACTTGAGGAAGAAGTTCTTACACAGGGACGCATGTCCCTGCAGAGTATTTTTCAAAAAGAGAATGTGCAAGATGATGAGACAGAAGATATCTGAATCAGAAAATCAAACGGAAGAGGGGAAACAGTATGGCAATTACTTTTTTACGGATAGATGACAGGGTGATCCATGGACAGATTACAACGAGGTGGATCAGAGAATGTCCCTGTGATGGCATTGTGGTAGTAAACGACTCGATAGCAGAAGATCCTATATTAAAAAAAATATATATAAACGCTTGTGATAAAAAAGTATTTATCTGGACTATTGCGGAATGGCTGGAGAAAAGGGAACGTGTGATAGAAAGTAAAAAAAATTATTTTCTTATCACAAAGACCGCCATGGATATGAAAAGGATTCTGGTAGACGAATCGTTTGATCCGAAACGGCGGGAAATTTGTTTTGGTCCATCTACGATGCGGCCGGATACAAAGCCTTTGGCCGGAACGCAATTTTGGTTGTCCCAGGAAGAAGTTGACAGCCTGGAAGAGCTGCACAAAAAGGGGTACCGTATTTTGTTTGCCATGGTGCGGGAAAGTGCAGTAGGTTACTGGAGCGATTACAGAGAGAGATTTGGCTGCAGCAATCAGTAGTTGCTGCAGGTGAATAATAAAAATGAAAAAGGAGGTAGTAACATGGAAATTTCGTGGTTGCAGGCAATAATATTTGCGTTGTTGGCTGCGTGCAGTGGAATGATAGGAGGTTTTGGTCAGCCATATGGCTGGTATACCTTGAGTCGTCCGTTGGTCGCAGCAGTTGTTGTGGGGTTAATCATGGGAGATCTGAAAAGCGCAATCATCCTGGGGGCGGCTATGCAGGTCGCATATATTGCTATCGTCACACCGGGCGGAACTCTGGCAATTGATCTGCGCTCTATCTGTTGGATTGGTATTCCTCTGGCGTTGGCAGCAGTAAAGGGGGCCGGTTTGGATGCAGGCAGCCCAGAGGCCACAGGTCTGGCGGTTTCCATTGCATCTACGGTAGGTATTCTGGGGACCTTGGCTTTTCATGGAACCCTTGCCTTTAATACGGCGGTATCTGTACCTTTTGGTATGAAAGGAATCGATGAGGGCAATGAGAGAAATATGCTGATAGCCAATTTTGGAATTCCGGTAGTGGCCCATATGTTATTTGCATTTGTTCCCACTTTATTGGTGACAAAATTTGGTGTTTCTTTTGTATCCGATATTCAAAGTTTTATTCCGTTAGACAGTTTAATCATGAAAACGTTGTTTTCTGTAGGAAATATGCTGGCAACAGTAGGTATTGCTTTGCTGCTGCGCCATATTGTCCGCAAAGGTACAGACTTTATTCCTTTTTTGTTTGGCTTTACTTTGGCGTCTGTTCTGGGGGTAAGCCTGATTGGCTGTACGATCATTGCTGTAATGTTTGCGACGATTGCCCTGGAAGCGGGAAATGGCCGGAGCGTCGTACAGGAAGATGCTGAGGAGGATATATAATGGAAAAAAAATTAACAAAGAAAACATTGCATAAGGTGATGATGCGCTGGTATCATGGGGCAACTACATGTGGTTCCTATGCAATGATGTGTATGCTGGGCTATGCATGCGCCATGTTTCCTGCTTTAAAGGAACTTTATCCGGATGTTGAGGAGAGAAAGCAGGCAATTAAGACATATGGCGTGTATTATAACACAGAGCTTTTCTTGGGAGCTTCGATATTGGGAATGAACTGTGCGCTGGAAGAGGCCAAAGCCAGTGGGCAGGATGTAGATGGAGACATGATCAATAATATCCGAACCAGCCTGATGGGGCCAATAGCCGGTATTGGAGATTCTTTGCTGATTGGTACATATCTTCCGATTTTACTGGCTATTGCAGTCAGTCTGTCAAGTGGAGGTTCGATCTTTGGTCCGCTCTTCTATATTGTTGTCTGGAATCTGTCCTTGTATGGTATTGTACGGTTTGTGTTTAATAAAGGGTACCATATGGGAAAAGAAGGCGTTGGCTTTATTATTGGCGAAAAAGCAGAGAAATTGAAGAATGCGATTAGCAAGGTGGGCCTGATTGTCACCGGAGCAGTGGCAGCCACTTGGGCAGGCGTTTCCACACAATTGAATATTGTAGACGGTGCTGGAAATACGGTGCTGAATTTACAAAGTACTCTGGACAGTATTTACCCGGGCTTGATTACCTTTGGTTTGGTGTATTTGAACTGGTGGCTAATGGCAAAAAAGAAATTTACACCGATCAAATGTATTCTTCTGATGTTCCTGCTTGCATTTATAGGTGTGTGTGTCGGCTTTTTCAATCCCGGTCTGTCTTATGTGTAAAGGAGAAAAAAATGGGACGTATGTTATATCAGATTGAACCAATATTAGAAGCTCGCATGTGGGGGGGGACAAATTTAATAGAACGCTTTCATTTGGATACGGAATTGCAAAATGTTGCAGAGATGTATTGTGTGATTGCCATTCCGGATCATTTGGATTGTATTGTGGCGGGAAAACAACAGCCGCTTTCTGAGTTCTACCATTGTAATCCAGAACTGTTTCAATGTGAAAAAGAGGATATGCCGGTGAGATTGGTGATTGGATCATCTGCACGTCCCTTGTCTGTACAGCTTCATCCGGATGATGAATATGGCCTGAAACATAGCAATATGCGTGGAAAGCATGAAGGAGAGCTTATTTTGGATGGGACATCAGAGGGATCTATGATTCTTGGCCATTATGCGAAAGATCGGGAAGAATTTGTTCATCTGGTGCAGGAGAAGAACTGGGATAAACTGTTCCGGCATATTAAGCTGAAGAAAGATGACTATATTCATATTCCCTACAATACACTGCATGGTTCAGAGAGTAGTGGAGTGGTGGCTGCGTTTTCGACAAATGGAGATGTGACGTACCGGCTATATGATTATGACAGAATTGATCCGACTACCAATCAGCCCAGACAATTACATATAGAAGATGTGTGCAATAATGTGATCTGCCCATGTGATACCATTGGTGCTCTGGATTATGAAACCGTTGAAAAAGATGGCTGCCGGATTGATCTGTTGTATGATGAACCGGGGCTTTACACGGCAGGACGGATCAGAACGGCAGGAGGCTCGTTTCAACTGAAGGAGTTCTATTTTATCACATGTATTGAGGGAAGTGGGAAGATAGGAGAAATGACATTTGGCGCAGGCATGACATATTTTGTTCCCTGTGAGTTCGGCCCGGTAGTGTTAGAGGGAATAATGGATCTGGTATTCATTAGTTACAAGAATAGAGGAAGCCAGAAAACCTATGGGTGACTTACGTCTCTTTCTATTTGATATGGATGGGACACTGATGGTAAATCAGTGGGAATATCATTTGTCGGTGGTGTCTATGCTGAAACGTCTGCGTACGCAGGGAGACATGGTGATTTTATGTACCGGGAGAAGCAGAGCGCATATCCCCATGGAGATCTGGCGGCAAACCGACGGTGCTATTTTATTGAATGGGGCCTGTTGTATTTATAATAATTGTGTTTTTTTAGATCGGCCGCTGCAGGAAGAGATGCTCATAAAATGCCTGGATATTGGACAGGCCCTGGGAATTCCCATGTATCTGGAGTCAAATGCTCATATGGCATTTTGGGGGACACCGGAGGATTTTGCAAAATGGGGAGAAGACAATGGCAGGTTAGTGGAGTTGTTTGACTGCCAAATATCCTGTTATCGGGAATGGAAACAACAATATGGTGATGAGCCCATATATAAAATTGATGTTGCTTCGAAATGTTTTCAAACGTACTGTTATGAGCTGATGCGTCAGGGAATTCCTTGTGAGCAGACAGACGGAGGTGCGGGCTGCCATGAAATTCTTTCCCAGGGTGTGTCAAAAGGAAATGGACTAAAGCTTCTGCTTGAAAATGTAAAAAGAAAAGATCACGTTGTAATATGTTTTGGGGATGGAGTAAATGATATATCAATGTTTCAATACAGCGATCTGTGCATTGCAATGGGAAACGCGGTTCCGGAACTAAAACAAATCGCCGATTATGTTACTGATTCCGTGGAAAATGACGGGTGCGAGAAGGCACTTAGGATTTTGAAATTGTATGAGGCCATCGACTAATCATGCATAAGTGTGCAAATAAAGTGCGGTTCCTGATGTGGAGGCGCACTTTATTTGTGCTCATTACTGTCTCTGTCAAATAGAATGATACCGCCTTTTTTCCATACACGCTGTCCTGCAGTTCATCCAGAGACAGCCAGTGTTGCTCGCCGTAGGTGACTGTGTTCACCAGACAGGCGTTCGCGAGATCCTGATAATCTGCCAGCCAGAACCAGTGCCAGATGTAATCCTTCAGTCGGGAATTCCTATGATTCAGGATAAGGACGGGAATGGGCAGTTTTTTGTCGAGCTGTGTTCTGACTGCCATTTTGAAATCCACAAGAGAACAGCTACTGTACAGCCCCCGCATCGAAAGCCGGGTTTCGCCGCAGTCGCGCAGATATTTGGACAGGCCGTCCATAAAAATTTCCAGGGTGTCAATTCCCCCGCATGCGGGGAGACAGGTAGGGCTTCATGATTTTGGAAAAGGCGATAAAAGATTCTTTGGTGAGGTTCTGCGAATCGTAGGGGTACAGATTTTCATAGCCGAATTCTCTCGCAAAATAAATGCAGCAGTCGCAGGCGGTCACTGCTCCGCAGCCGCCTTTTTTCATCCAGAAATCTCTAAACCAGTCCTGGTTTCCGCCAACGGACCCTTCTATTTTAAAAAGGTTTAATTCTTGCATTTTGCCAAAGCTCCTCATAAAATATCTGCACTGACATCGATCAATACTTGTCAATCGATGGTAAGATTACGTACCGATGCTACCATATCTTAGCATAAATACAGTATTTTCTAACCTTGTGATAAGAAAGAAATCATGGTAAAATGGTGCAAAAAGCAAACGGAATCAGGAGAAAAATAGATGAATCAAGTGAAAATAAGAAAGATTGTTTTTGGAGAAGGAAGACCGAAGATCTGCGTTCCGATAACGGGCCGTACCGGAGAGGAGATTGCGCTGCGGACGGCAGAGCTGAAAGCGGCGAAACCGGATCTGGCGGAATGGCGGGCAGACTGGTACGAAAAGGTATTTGACAGGGAAAAACTGGAAACTATGTTGACGTGGCTGCGCAAAGAACTGGGTGAGCTGCCGCTTCTGGTGACCTTCCGGACCAGAGAGGAGGGCGGTGAGCAGAGCGTAAGCCCTAAGGACTACGCGGCATTTTTAAGGACGGTCCTTATGTCCGGACAGGCAGATCTCATCGATGTGGAGCTGTTCTGAGGAGAGGAGCTGCTTCGGGATATCTGCAGAGAGACAAAGGCGCAGGGGGTAAAGGTGATTGCCTCCAGCCATGACTTCGAAAAGACTCCGGCAAAAGAGGAGATCCTTGCCCGGCTAATCCGGATGCAGGACTGCGGGGCAGATCTTTTAAAACTGGCGGTCATGCCTCAGGACGCGGGGGACGTGCTGACGCTTCTTTCCGCTACCTGGGAAATGCAGGAGCAGTACGCGAAGCAGCCCGTGGTAACTATGTCTATGGGTCCGAAGGGCGCCGTGAGCCGTCTGGCCGGAGAGGTGTTTGGCTCTGCCATGACCTTTGGAAGCACAGGCGTGGCCTCCGCACCGGGACAGGTGAGCGTGCCGGAGCTTAAGATGGCGCTGGAGGTACTCAGACAGGGATAGGCTGGAAACGGAACCATTTCCGGCAGAACACGCATACTGTATTAGTGAGAAGAACAGAGAGGGTATGCGAATGAATAATCCGGTTATGGAAAATCTTCTGAATCTGGCGCTTCTGGCCACCCCGGAGGAGCGGATACGTTCCGGCAACCTGGAGGTGGGCTATGACAGGCAGGAAAAAATCTGGGAAGTGATTGTGAAGTATTCCGGCTCGCTTGCTTTTTTGAAACGGGAAGGCATACAGGCAACCGAGCTTCTGAATGGATACGCGATCATACAGGTACCGGAATCCGGGCTTGGACGCCTGGCCCAGGCACCGGAAATCGAATATATCGAAAAACCAAAGAGGCTGTTTTTCTCTGTGAATCAGGGAAAGACAGCCTCCTGCATTCCGGCGGTCCAGAATGCCCGGTATGATTTGTATGGGGACGGGGTGCTGGTGGCGCTGTTGGATTCCGGGGTGGATTACGCCCACCCGGATTTTCGCAGGGAGGACGGAAGTACCCGGATTCTGGCTCTGTGGGATCAGACCATACCCGGCAGGCCTCCGGAGGGCTACCATATCGGAACGGAATACACGCAGCAGGAGATCAATGAGGCATTGAAGGCGGGGACGCCGGAAGAGCGGTATGAGAGGGTGCCAAGCCGCGACGTCAGCGGACATGGCACCAGGGTTCTTGGCATCGCGGCGGGAAATGGCCGGGCCAGCGGTGGAAAATATCGGGGAATTGCCAGTCGAAGTCCGATTCTGGCGGTAAAGCTGGGGACGCCCCGGGAAAATTCCTTTCCCCGGACTACAGAGCTGATGCAGGGGCTGGATTACTGTATCCGGAAGGCTCTGGAGCTTCGTCTGCCTGTGGCCGTCAACATCAGCCTGGGAAACAGCTATGGGGATCACGCCGGAACGTCGCTTCTGGAGACTTATATTGCGGACGCGGTCCGGGTCTGGAAATCGGTTATCTGTATCGGTACGGGAAATGAGGGCTACGCCTCCGGTCATGCTGCAGGAACGCTGCGGGCTTTTGTGACGGAGAGCATCGAATTGGCTGTAGGAGAGTATGAAACGGCTTTTAGTATTCAAATTTGGAAATCCTACCTGGATGAGGTTGACATAACATTGATAAGCCCAGGTGGGAGACGGGCAGGGCCGATTCAGAAGCTTCTGGGGCCGCAGCGCTTTGTATTGGAAGAAACGGAGCTTCTCTTATATTACGGGGAACCTTCGCCCTACAGCCAGTCCCAGGAGCTTTATCTGGAGCTGCTGCCCCGGGGCGATTACGTGGACGCGGGAATCTGGACAGTGGAGCTGACAGCAGGTGAAGTCCGGGACGGCCGCTACGACTTATGGCTTCCCGGTGCTTCCGTTCTGAACGGAGCGACCCGGTTCCTGCGTCCGTCTCCGGATACGACGCTTACGATTCCCTCCACTGCAGAGCATATTCTTTCGGTAGGCGCCTATGACAGCCGTACTTTGACTTATGCGGATTTTTCCGGCAGAGGGGATACCCGCGACGGACGGAGAAAGCCGGATCTGACAGCTCCGGGCGTCCGTATCATGACGACGGCTCCCGGAGGCGGGTATACAGAGGCTACGGGAACCTCCTTTGCCACTCCCTTTGCCACAGGAGCCGCCGCTCTTTTATTACAGTGGGGGATCATCGACGGCCATGATCCCTATCTCTATGGAGAAAAGGCGATTGCCTATCTGAAAAAGGGAACCCGTCCGCTTCCGGCGTATGCAGAGTATCCGAATCCGGAGGTGGGGTGGGGGGCACTGTGCGTTTCAGAAAGCCTGACATAATATGCAGTATGACCCAGATAAACATAAAGTTCAATTCATCATTGAAAAATCTCTTTCTTGTGCTATACTGGAAAAGTTGTGTTTGACAACCGAGGATATCCAACAAGAAAGGATTATTAATTGATGAGTTCTTTGAAACCAATGTTACTAACATGTATGAAAACGTATAGCCGGGAACAGTTTGTCAAAGATGTGACAGCTGGAATTATTGTGGCGATCATTGCCCTTCCGTTGTCCATTGCACTGGCACTGGCATCAGGCGTCGGTCCGGAGGCAGGTATTTTCACCGCAATTGTGGCAGGATTTGTGATCTCTGCTCTGGGTGGCAGCAGCGTACAGATTGCGGGACCGACAGCTGCATTTGCGACGATCGTAGCTGGTATTGTTGCGAAAAATGGTCTGGATGGACTGGTGATCGCGACGATCCTGGCAGGAATCTTTCTGATTCTGATGGGACTTTGCCATTTTGGTACACTGATCCGTTTTATTCCGTACACCATCACCACCGGATTTACAGCTGGAATTGCTGTGACCATCGTGATCGGTCAGCTCAAAGATTTCTTTGGCGTGACTTATCCGGACGGAGTAAAACCCATTGAGACCATGGAAAAGCTTCACGCTTTTGTTGAAAATTGTGGCACTGTCAATCTGTCTGCAGTGATTGTTGGCGTGGTAAGTCTTGCAATCCTGATTATTTCTCCTTATATTTTCAAAAAGATTCCGGGTTCTCTGCTGGCTGTGGTCGCAGGAATCCTGATGGTAAAATTCCTTCCGTTGAAGGCTTCTACCATCGGAGATCTGTACTCTATCAGCAATGCGCTGCCAGGCTTCCATCTTCCGGCACTGAGCCTTGCAGCTGTGGAGGATGCAATTCCAAATGCATTTACCATTGCGGTGCTGGCCGCTATTGAGTCTCTGCTGTCCTGCGTGGTTGCAGACGGTATGATCAACGGGAAACATCGTTCAGACATGGAACTGGTAGCTCAGGGAGCAGGAAATATTGCCTCTGCCCTGTTCGGTGGAATCCCGGCCACAGGAGCCATCGCACGTACAGCAGCCAACATTAAAAATGGTGGACGTACTCCCATAGCTGGAATGGTGCATTCTATCACATTGGTACTGGTACTGGTAGTTCTGATGCCTTATGCGGGAATGATCCCCATGCCGACCATCGCTGCGATCCTGTTCGTGGTTGCTTACAATATGTGTCAGTGGAGACCGTTCACTCATCTGATCCAGACCGCACCGAAGAGTGATATTCTGGTGCTGCTGGTAACCTTCTTCCTGACCGTTGTATTTGATCTGGTAGTTGCTATTGAGATCGGTATGCTGTTGACCTGTCTGCTGTTCATGAAGCGCATGAGTGATGAGACGCATGTGGACAGCTGGACTTACGTGGACGATGATTCAGATGCAGTTAATGATCATATGCAGAAACTTGCGAAAGAGATCCGCGTCTATGAGATTACCGGACCGTTGTTCTTTGGAGCAGCCAATGCGATTGAACACATTGTAGTGAAAGATTTTACCAAATGTCTGGTGCTTCGTATGAGAAGTGTTCCTGCACTTGACAGTACTGCTATGAATGCTCTTCAGAATCTGGTGAAATATTGTGAAGCTAAAGGCATCACACCAATCTTTTCTCATGTGAATGAGCAGCCGATGCATGTGATGGAGAAGTCCGGATTTGTGGAGCTGGTTGGAAAAGACAATTTCTGCGCCAATATCTCAGATGCTCTGAAGCATGCGGAAGAACTGATCAAATAAAAGAAAATGTAAATATTTTTGAAAATATGACATAAAGCTTAAAAATATTTATATAGAAAGCTGAAAATAAAAAATCATTCAGAAATATCTGAAAAACTTGCATTTCCTAAAGTCTGGATATATAATCATTGCAACAAATGAGTGAAATGCAAGCGTAACAAAGATGTTACTTGGCCTGGGGGCCGGGCAGCATCTTTTTTTGTTATAACGATGAGGAAAGAGACATCGCGCTTGCGCACCGGAGATGGAGGAATGTATGATGCAGACTTTAGGTTACTATGATGGAAAGTATGACGAAATCGACAAAATGGTGGTTCCTTTTGATGACCGTTCTCATTACTATGGTGACGGTGTATATGATGCCACCTGTGCAGGCAACCATGTGATCTTCAATCTGGATGAGCATGTGGATCGTTTCTTTAACAGTGCAGCACTGCTGAAGATCGAGATTCCGCATACGAAACAGGAAGTAAAAGATATTCTGAACGAGATGGTGAAAAAAGTTGACGGAGATGAGCTGTTCGTATACTGGCAGGTAACCAGGGCCGTTGCACCGAGAAATCATGTATTTCCGGAAGGACAGAAAGGACGTCTGTGGGTCATGATCCGTCCATCCAAGATCGGTGATCCGTCCAAGACTCTGAAACTGATGACCGTAGAGGATACCCGTTTTCTGCACTGCAACATCAAGACTTTGAACCTGATCCCGAACGTTATGGCTTCCGAGCTTGGTAAACAGCATGGATGCAACGAGATCGTATTCCACAGAGGTGATATTGTAACCGAGTGTGCACACAGTAATGTACATATGATCAAAGATGGCGTATTTATCACACATCCGACAGATCATTATATCCTGCCGGGTATTTCCCGCGTCCATCTGATCAAGATGTGTAAAGTGGCAGGCATCCCGGTTGATGAAAGACCGTTCACTGTAGCAGAGATGATGGATGCAGATGAGGTTATCGTAAGTTCCTCCAGCAACTTCTGCCTGAGTGCTCATGAGATCGATGAGAAACCGGTAGGAGGAAAAGCTCCGGAAATCCTTGCAACATTAAGAAAACTTCTGATGGATGAGTATCTGACAGCCATCGGCAGAAAGTAGGTGGAACCTATGTGGTCTGTATTCCGTTCCCTTTTCGGGAAGAAACCGGAAGATGGAAGAAAGATCCTGCCGGCTGGAGACTGTGCTCTGGTGGTAGAATTTGGAAATGAGATCAATGAGGCACTGAATCGAAAGGTTCAGTGCCTGAATGAAAAAGTGGCAGCAGCCCATGTGAAAGGAATCGTGGAGACGGTTCCTACCTTCCGTTCGCTGATGGTGACCTATGATCCGTCAGAGATCAGCTTTGAACAGCTGAAAAAAGAACTGTCCGATATTTCCGTAGAAGAATCTGCAGGACAGGAGACACCTCATCATGTGGTGGAGATTCCGGTATGCTACGGCGGCAGTTACGGAGAAGATTTAAAAGATGTGGCAGCTCACGCTGGTCTTACCGAGGAAGAAGTGATCAAGCTTCATTCTTCTGTAGACTACAATATCTATATGTTGGGATTCCTTCCTGGATTTCCGTATCTGGGAGGACTGGATCCGAAGTTATTTACCCCGCGTCTTGATAATCCGAGGACCAAGATCCCGGAAGGAAGCGTGGGAATCGGCGGAGAACAGACCGGTATCTACCCGCTGGAATCTCCTGGCGGCTGGCGGCTGATCGGAAGAACACCGCTGAAACTTTATGATCCTGACAGAGAACAGCCATTTCTCTATCAGGCAGGAGACTATATCCGCTTTGTACCGATCACAGCGGAAGAATACGAGGCATACCTATGAGTCTGGAAATAGTAAATGGCGGCGCCCTGACAACCGTTCAGGATCTGGGGCGCTTCGGATATATGAATAAAGGATTTCAGGTGTCAGGAGCTGTGGATGACCAGGCTATGCGTCTGGCAAATATTCTGGTGGGAAATGACCAGAAGGAAGCGGTTCTGGAAGCAACGATCATGGGACCTTCGATCCGGTTTACTGCTCCGGCAGTGATCGCCATGGCGGGTGCCAACATGACACCGAAACTGAATGGTACAGCGATGCCATTGTATGAAGCAGTGGAGGTTCATGCAGGAGATACGCTTGTGTGTGGATTTGCCATGACCGGATGCAGAGGATATCTGGCAGTGGCTGGCGGATTTGCTGTGGAACCGGTGCTGGGAAGCCGTTCCACTAATCTGAAATGTGGACTTGGCGGATATGAGGGACGTGCACTGAAGACTGGCGATGTGTTGGAACTTCGGACAGAAAAGGCGACTCTTCCGCATATGGAAAAACGAAAAGTAAATGCTGCAGAAGGAAGTTTTCAGACGCCTGTATCAGCGGATAAACTTCCAGTGCTGCGGGTGGTTCCAGGACCGCAAAGTGAGTATTTCACAGAAAAAGGTCAGAAGACCTTTGCAGAACAGGCATATACGGTTACGCAGGATTCTAATCGGATGGCATGCAAGCTTACCGGAGAAGCAATTGAATTTGTGACCAGCGGAGATATTATTTCGGATGGAATCACAACAGGTTCTGTTCAGATCTCATCCAGCGGGATGCCCATCGTGATGCTGGCGGATCATCAGACAACTGGCGGATACGCTAAGATCGGAACCGTGATCTCCACAGATATTCCGGCTATCGGACAGCGTAAACCGGGAGAAAAAGTGAGATTTTCCTATATATCAGTAGAAGAAGCTCAGAAGCTTAATCTGGAGCGAAAAAAATATCTGGATGCATTGGATAAGAAGATCAACGGCTAAGGGAAACAGAGAACAAGGAGGAACACAGGGATGGATTACAGCAGTATGTCACCGGCAGAGGTGAGAGCACTTATCAGAGAAGAAAAGATCACAGGACCCACAGCAGGAATGTGCGCAGGTTATGCGCAGGCAAATCTGGTGATCCTGCCCAAAGATCTGGCATATGATTTCTTATTGTTTACACAGAGAAATCCGAAATCCTGTCCGCTGCTGGAAGTCAGTGATGTGGGTGGAAAAGGTCTGTCCTATCTTGGCAGGAATGTGGATATTTACAAGGACATTCCCAAATACCGGATCTATGAAAATGGAGAACTGACAGGAGAGTATACAGATGTTTCCCAGTTCTACAGGGAAGATCTGGTCAGCTTCCTGATCGGATGCAGTTTTTCCTTTGAGTCAGAACTGCTGGAAGCTGGTATTCCGGTGCGCCACATTGAAGAAGGCTGTAACGTTCCTATGTATTTGACCAATATTCCCTGTGAGTCTGCAGGTGCATTTTCTGGAAATATGGTCGTAAGTATGCGTCCGATTCCTCATCATCTGATCCCGGCGGCAGTGACTGTGACAGCAGCGATGCCGAGAGTCCATGGGGCACCGGTACAGATCGGTTATCCGGAAGCAATCGGTATCAAAGATATCAATAAACCGGATTTTGGTGATATGGTGACCATCCGCGAAGGTGAAGTGCCGGTATTCTGGCCTTGTGGTGTGACTCCACAGGCGGCAGTGATGAACAGCCGTCCGTCATTTGCCATCACCCATGCACCGGGACATATGTTTATCACAGATGTGAAAAATGTGTTACTGAAACTATAAGGATACGAGGAGAAAAAGTTATGAAAAGCGTTGATTTGAACTGTGATCTTGGCGAGAGCTTTGGAAGATATACACTTGGACTGGACGATCAGGTGATTCCGCTGATCTCTTCAGCAAATATTGCCTGCGGATATCATGCATCCGATCCTGTAATCATGGAAAAAACGGTTAAAATGGCGAAAGAGCATCAGGTGAGCATTGGTGCTCATACCGGATTCCCGGATCTGATGGGATTTGGCCGTAGAAATATGGCAGTCTCCAACGAAGAGGCAAAAGCTTATACCAAATATCAGATCGGAGCATTGCTGGCATTCTGCAAAGCAGAAGGTGTAAAGCTTGCCCATGTAAAACCTCATGGTGCTTTTTACAATATGGCAGCCAAAGATTACGATCTGGCAAAGGCCATCTGCGAAGGCATCTATGAAGTAGATCCGTCCATCAAGCTTCTGGGCTTAAGCAACAGCAAGATGATCGAAGCAGCCAAAGATACGGGTCTTGCCTATGCACAGGAAGTATTTGCAGACCGTGCCTATGAAGAAGACGGAACTCTTGTGAATCGCCGTAAACCAGGTGCTATGATCACTGATGAAGACGAAGCCATCCGCCGTGTGATCGGTATGGTAAAAGACGGAAAAGTAACCGCTATCACCGGAAAAGAAGTTGCTATTCAGGCAGATTCCATCTGCGTTCACGGAGACGGTGAAAAAGCACTGGCATTCGTCAAGAAGATCAGAGAAGCACTGACTGCGGAAGGCATTGAGATCAAACCGTTCTGATTTCAAGAAACTATATGAAGCTATGTATTATATAAAAATTTCATGTAAAACCTTCCCGACCCGGAGGGGCTTGGAGTTCATGTTGTAGTGTAGAGAAAAAGACAGAAACCGTATTCCATATGCCGCCTGTCGGACATAATATGTCCGCCCGCGTCACACGGGATACGGTTTCCGTCTTTTTTACAGCATACAACCATTGAACTTTCAAGCCCCTCTGGGTCGGGAAGATTTTATGTCATTTTATGCTAAGATAATTTGACCAAAATATTTCTGAAATTCCAGTATAAACAGCATGACAGCTCAACGGACATGTATTATGCTAAATGTATAATAAGTTCTTGCAAGAAGGAGGAAAGGCATGTTATCAGTTACCAAAAGAATAGAAACAGTTCAGCAACCTAAAGGTGGTTATCTGCCGACATCACTTTTTTCCCGATATGAATATGAGGATGATTATGATATAGAGGATATTCTGCCTGCATATAAATCGGCACAGGGATTAGTTGTGGATTATATGGCACGATTTTTGATGGGATTTTCAAAGGAAGAGGCATTTAGAATATCTTTAAGTGGTGCGGGGAAAGTCCATAGATTAAGGGAGGCGGAAAGGCTATTAAGAAAAATAAATACTGTAGATATGGAATCTGTTGTAGCGGCCTATAAATTGGTAAAATATGATGTTTATGCAAGAACAGGGACAGAATATAACCCCGAATTAGTAAAAGGAGAAATACCAGAAGACATTATATGGAATACAATTAAATTGATAAAAAGAACATGCGTATTTTTTAAGAGAAGTGGACCTGTTATAAAAATTGGATTTACTTTTGAAGGTGGTTATACAAGTTTAGTAAGCAGTGGAGATGGGGATTATCTGACAAAAGAGACTTTATGGGATTTGAAAGTAAGTAAATCGCAGATGAATACTCAGAATACATTGCAGATACTAATGTATTATATATTGGGAGTACATTCTGTTCATAAAGAATTTTCAAGGATAAAAAATATTGCAATTTATAACCCAATATTAAATAAAGCTTATATTTTGAATGTTGAGAAAATCCCTGATGAGATATTTCAGATGGTGAGTTATAAAGTGCTTGGGTATAGTAAATCAAGTTATTCAAATGATTGGAGGAAAGCTGACCCGAAAAACTTTATAGCAGTTCTGGAATTTTTAGAGCCGATGCGGAGAAATCGTTTTGATCCGGATAAATATGAGGATGGAGTGCACGATATTTCATTGACAGATTATTGGTCATATAATATTGGAAAGACAGCTATGAAATATCCTAAATTTGATGATGCAAAAAGTATTAAACTTTTGAAAAAAGGCAAATATAAAATGTTTGTTTTAGAAGAAATAGATGGCAAATATAAACTGTTGTATGGAGCAAGAAGGCATGTACTGAAATATGAATTAACATATTATTATCAAAACATGGAATTGTACGGCGAATTTATTATGCAATACTTCAAAAAATATTGGGATTTTTTATATGAAGTATCTGAAGCAGTTCAAGAAATAGATGAGAAAGAATTTGATGGGAAAGTGCATGGGTGTATAGTAGATTTGGATTGGTATAACCATCTTTATATAAATCCATATGATGGTAAGATAGTACCGTATTTTGCGGAAACAATGTATGAAAAACATGTTTATAAAAATATCCGTAATCTGTTAAAGGATCATAAGCCGAATACATTGTTAGAATATAAGCGTCACTTGAAAACAAGTAACACTTTGGCAAACATAGAAAAAAGAAGCCAGCAAAGATGCCTTGTAGATACGTTGGGTAATACAAGTTTAGAAAAAGATATGGAAATAGAATATGGCATAGATATGTATACAATATCAAAAAAATTAAAACAACTTCAATATATCTATGATTATTCTTGGATTACAAGGTGGTATGAGGGGATTGTTTTACCACAACCTCAATTACGTGTAAAAAATACAAGTCCTATACAAAATAGAGGATCTATACTTGGAAGAGTTGCAATAATGGAATGTGGAATGAGAGCAACCGTAATAGAAGATAATGGAAGTAATGATATTACAGTACGGTTTGACGATGGTATGATTGTAGAGCATGTTACAAGAGGCCAGTTTAGAAAGGAAATCATAAAAAATCCAAATATCAAGAAAAGCAGATCCATTGCGATTGCGGCGGTAGAAGGATACGAGTGGGAAAAATGCGAAAAAGTAGAAAAAAGAAAGGCGCCGTCCTATAAAGGAAGAGTTAATCTTATGAAATGTGGAATGGAAGCAGAGGTAATTGAAGATTTTGGAAGTAATAATATTACTGTGCGCTTTGAAGATGGACTAGTGAAAGAGCATTGTACCAGAGCAAGATTTAGTGCCGGAAAAATTTCGCATGATAAATAAGAGATATAGAAAACATCTTGACATGAACCAAAGTTATTTTGTTATAAGTTATAAAACATAAAGTATATGGAATGAAAACTGAGGACGGAACAGGCGGCCGGCCCATGAGTTAGGAGATGTGGATTGTCACCCACCCTTTTCGTTCCAATATAATCAAAGACTACTGACAGCATATCACTACCTAGCCCGAAGGGGCTTGAAAGTTCAATGATTGTATGCTGTGAAAAAGATGGAGGCCATGATATGTGTGATGCTGGCGGACATGCTAATGTCCGACGAGCAGCATACATATCATGGCCTCTGTCTCTTTTCTCTGCACTACAACATGAACTTCAAGTCCATTCGAGCGGGAGTATGATATTGCTATTACGATATTTAAAATTTTGATTGCACTTTCTGCAGTAATGCTTCTTGAAGAACCTGCGAGAAATTAAGACCCATAGAGCAGGCAGCTTCATTGAGCCACTCTGGAATACTCAATGTTTTTTTGACAGCCTTTGAGCTGTGTCTTTTTAAATATTCCATCATATCAAAGCAAATGACAGTGATAATTCCACCATCGGCATCAATTACATCGGGATCGGATGGAGATGGAATCTCTTCTTTTTCCTCTTTTCTGCTGGTAATTGCCAGCCCAAGAGCATCGACAGCCATATCATAAGCCTGCACTCGATTAATTCATGCTCCGTTCATGAAAATATTTCAGAATGGAAAGATCAGGAATTCGACATCCTTCGGTTGTATTTTTGGTGGAAACCAGTATACTGTAAAGTACGAACAGAACCGGAGAGGATGAGGATAAATGAAAAAAACTGGAATTGGAATCAAGATCATATGTGCATGTGTACTTCTTTTACTGGTTGTCTACGCAGGAGGCTGCTATTATTACGGGAACCATTTCCAACGGGGAACTCTGATCGATCAGGTGGACGTCTCCAACCTGACGGTGCAGGATCTGGCAGACCGGGTAGATGCGTATTTCCTTCGGATTCAGGAGCGAAAAAGCGACGGTAGCAGTTATGAGGAATCCATCGATGGAAAAGCCATTGATCTTTCTTATGCATCCACAGAACCTTTGCAGCAGATCTTAAGAGAGCAAAACCAATATCTGTGGTTTCTGCCGCAGCATGAAGAACATGAAACGGAAGCCCTTCTTTCCTATAATAAAGATAAACTGACACAGGCGGTTCAGGCATTAAAAGGCTTTGAGGAAGATTTTGCACAGGCGCCCATGAACGCACACATCAGTGAGTATACCCCGGAGACTGGATTTTCCATTGTGGCAGAGACACAGGGAAATGAGCTGGATCAGGCAAAGACACTGGAAGTGATCAGCAATGCAGTGGAAGAACTTAAAGGTCTGGTGGATCTGGATGCAGAGGGCTGCTATGAAACACCTGCAGTAACATCAGACAGCGAAGAGCTTCAGAATACATTGCAGAAGCTTCAGAAGTATGGGACAGTTACGATTACATATCGGTTTGGAGATAACATAGAAGTTCTGGATGGAAGTACCATCAGCACCTGGCTGGAGGTTGACGGATTCGCTGTGACGCTGGATCAGACGCAGGTGGAAAATTATGTGGCGACTCTGCGGAAGAAGTATGATTCGATTTTCCGTTCCAGAACGTTTATGACCAGCTATGGGAAGGAGATTACAGTAGATGGCGGCGACTATGGCTGGTGGATGAATTACCAGCAGGAGGCCAAAGAACTGGCAGCACAGATCGAGACCGGAGAGAGCGGAGAGAGGACGCCGGTCTATTATCAGACGGCTGCTTCTTATGGAGCACCGGATTATGGTGATACCTATGTTGAGATCAATCTGACTGCGCAGCATCTGTTTTTCTATAAGGATGGGCAGCTGGTGATGGAGTCTGATTTTGTGTCCGGTAACTCGGCGAGAGGTTATGATACTCCGGAGGGCACTTACAGTATCACTTACAAGCAGCGAAATGCGACACTGGTGGGAGAAAACTATGAGACGCCGGTATCTTATTGGATGCCGTTCAACAAAAATATCGGTATGCATGATGCTACCTGGAGATCCAGCTTTGGAGGAACTATTTACAAGACAAAAGGGTCGCATGGCTGCATCAATATGCCCTATGAAAAAGCACAGGAGCTATACGGTTATATTGAAAAAGGCACGCCGGTGATCTGTTATCATCTGGCAGGAACAGAACGTTCCACTGAGTCTGAACTGGAAAAATGACGGATGATATGGTAAGATAAAGAAGACTGACAACTTGTGTAGAATGCAGAAGAAAGGAGATGTTATATGGGATATAACAAACAGTGGGAGAATTATACGGAAAAATATCAGAAATTATGTATGGAAAATGATGTGATCCCGGATAGTCTGTTCAAAGAATATGGTGTGAACCGAGGTCTTCGAGATATTAATGGAAATGGTGTTCTGACCGGCCTTACCAATATTTCAAGAATCGATTCCTTTTGCGTAAAAGACGGAAAGAAAGTTCCGTGTGATGGAAAGCTGTGGTACCGTGGATACAATGTGACAGACTGGATCAGAAATATTCCCAAAGATTCTCTTGGTTTCGGAAAGACTGCCTATCTTCTGCTCTTTGGAAAGGCACCGACAGCAGAAGAAGAGAAGGAATTTAAGGAACTGATGGGTAAGTGTCGTGCACTTCCTACCAATTTTACCAGAGATGTTATTATGAAGGCGCCAAGTAAAGATATTATGAATTCTATGACCAGAAGTATTCTGACCCTGGCATCATATGATGAAAATGTGAATTCCAATGATATCGGAAATGTGATCCGTCAATGCGTGAACCTGATCAGTGTATTTCCAATGCTGGCAGTATATGCTTATCATGCATACAACCATTATGAGAGAGATGAAAGTATGTACATCCATCGCCCGGATCCGAGACTGTCTACTGCAGAGAATCTTCTGATGCTGCTGCGCCCGGATAAACAGTACAGTTTTCTGGAGGCAAAGGTTCTGGATGTGGCGCTGATGCTTCACATGGAGCATGGCGGTGGTAATAACTCTACCTTTACGACCCGTGTGGTAACATCCTCCGGTTCTGATACTTATTCTGCGGTGGCGGCGGCCATGTCTTCTCTGAAGGGACCACGGCACGGCGGAGCCAATATCAAGGTGATGGAAATGATGGACGATATCCGGGAGCATGTGAAGGACTATGAAGATAAAGACGAGATCAAAGCGTATCTGACAAAGATCCTGGAGGGACAGGCATTTGATCAGAAAGGCCTGATCTACGGAATGGGACATGCAGTGTATTCTTTGTCTGACCCAAGAGAGCGGATCTTCAAAGGCTTTGTGGAGCAGCTGTCTGCGGCAAAACACCGGGAGAGGGATATGACTCTCTATAATAATATCGAAGAGCTTGCACCGGAGATCATTGCCCAGAAGCGGAAAATCTACAAAGGTGTCAGCCCTAACGTGGACTTCTATAGTGGTTTTGTCTATGATATGCTTGGTATTCCGGTGGAATTGTACACACCGATCTTTGCGGTAGCCCGTATTGTGGGGTGGAGTGCACATCGTCTGGAAGAGATTGTTGGAAATGGAAAGATCATCCGACCGTCTTATAAGAGTGTAATGGAAGAATTATAGAATTTGAACATCAAAAAATCCCCGACTGCGGAACTGCGGATCGGGGATCATTCTTTTTCGGGATGATTTATTTCAGTACAAGGTCATTCCATTTTGCAGAGTTTACAAGACCTACATAGGTTTTACCGGTGTTCAGCTTGATTTCATTGCCGTCTTTATCAACAAATTTGGTGATATCAACGTCGCCGCCCTTGGACCAGGTGATCGGGATCGCTTTTCTGCCGGTGATATAGTAGCCCTTACCGCTGCTCTTCAGAATATTGTACTGCATATAACCATGATCATCATACTGGGTGATCGGTGCGCTCTGAAGAATAACATTGGTAAATGCAAGCTGCTTGTTGCCATTAGCCGGATCTGTGTGCTTCATATTGTATTCGGAATACAGATATGTGTTGCTTGCTGCATCGTAGTCAAGCTGAGATCCGTTGTGCTCAAACGGAAGATCTACCAGTGTACAGTCGATAGAATCAGCTGCAGCAGACAGATCGGTCGGATCAGCTTCACTTGCGAACTGCCAGTGTGGTCCCTGATAGTAATCATCATAGCTTTCAGAGATGTTGGCAGCTTTCAGACGGCTTGCAACTTCACCAGTCGTTACGTACTCAGTGAACTCTCTTGCTTTGCCGTTGTTGATTCGTTTGAATCCGCCGCTTAAATGTTTAACCCACGGGTTCTTTAAGAATGCATCAATATAGTAAGGACCTCCGTCATGGATCACGACTGCATCATACTCTGGTGCGATCATGAAGTTAGTCGGACGGACACTTCGGATACTACCGAACTGAGTGATGCTGTCCCAGTCTTTTACGATACACATAAAACGGGTAACTCCGCCGTTCATGGTACTGTTCTGGATCTCATAGATGATGTCTGCCTGAGTCAGTCCATAGTGAAGAAGTGCAGTCTTCTCGTTGTCGACCATAATTGCTACTGGGCGCTGACTCTGGAGACTATCGTCGATCCACTCGTTGGTCATCTCGCTGCGGTACATTCCTTCACGGGTTTCTTCTTCTACGGCAGGTTCTTCCTCTTCCGGTTCTTCTGCTTCTACTTCCTCTTCTGCTTCGGAAACATCTGTTACAGCCGGTGCTGCAGCCTCTTCAGTGGAATTTCCACATCCTGCCAGTGTAGTGGCAGCCAGTGCTGTGCTGAGGAAAAGAAGTAACAATTTTTTCTTCATGCAATTGAATCCTTTCTGTTTTTTCTCAGATTCTTATAGTATACACTACTTTTCTTTTGGGTTCAAATTTTTTTCGCTATTTCATCACATTTCCATCACAATTGACTGTTATATTGTAATCACAAACAAAGAGAACAACAGGAATTGTGAAAGGAGAAAGCAATTATGTATGATGATATAAATAATAATGAACAGGAAAATATGAATCACTATGATACAGGAAGTACTTACACCCATTACGATTCTTCCGAGGCGATGAATCAGGGATCAGCTCCGAAGAAACGGAAAAAAGGCGGATTTGGCAGAACTGTTGCAAAATGTCTGGTTCTGGCATTGGTCTTCGGAAGTGTTTCCAGTGCAGCCTTTATGGGAGTGAATTATGTGGGAAACCAGTATCTGGGAAATTCTGTGAATAGTCAGGTGTCCCTGAGTAAGGCAGGCAATAATCTGACGACTACAACTACGGCATCATCCGCTTCTGATGTGTATGATGTATCTGACATTGTTGCAAATTGCATGCCGTCGGTAGTATCCATCACGAATGTAGGAACCCAGGAGTTCCAGACGATCTTTGGAAATTATGAACAGAATACACAGTCCAGTGGATCAGGTATTATTATTGGAAAGAATGACACCGAACTTCTGATCGTGACCAACAATCATGTAGTATCCGGAGCAAAAGAACTGAGTGTTTATTTTAACTCTGACGGAGATGCCGCTGATGACAGTAATGTGATTTCTGCTAAGATTAAGGGAACTGATCCGAATAAAGACCTGGCTGTTATCGCTGTCAAGCTGTCTGATATTCCGGATGAGACCATGGAGAGCATCAAAATTGCAACAGTCGGTGATTCTTCTGCATTGAAAGTCGGTGAGCCGGTAGTTGCTATTGGTAATGCATACGGTTATGGATTGTCTGTAACATCCGGTATTGTCAGTGCACTGAACCGTGAAGTAACCGTACAGTCTGACGGACAGAATATCACCAACAAACTGATCCAGACCGATGCGGCCATCAATCCTGGCAACAGCGGCGGAGCTCTTCTGAACAGCAAAGGAGAGCTGATCGGCATCAACTCTGTAAAATTCATCTCAGAGGATGTGGAAGGCATGGGTTATGCAATTCCGATTTCTGATGTAGAGTCTATTATTGGCAATCTGATGAATAAAGAGACCAGAGATAAAGTAGACGATGCACAGAAAGGTTACCTTGGAATCAGCAATATGGTAGATGTTACCGATGATGTATCCAAGAACTACAATATGCCGGTAGGTGTTTATGTAAAGACCGTTCTGGAAGGATTGGGATCCGACAAAGCCGGTATGCAGGATGGAGATATTATTACTTCTGTAGATGGAACCACGGTAAGCACGTCTGATCAGCTGAGAGAGATGATGAGCTATTATTCCGCGGGAGAGACCATTGAGGTAAAGGTACAGCGTCTGAATGGCAATGCTTATGAGGAGCAGACTCTGCAGGTGACTTTAAGTACACAGGATGAGACGACAGCTCAGAGCCAGATCCAGAATAAGCAGGAAAAATAATCCAGAGGAAATAAAAACAGTGAAGAGGGCTGAGGCAGTTACTGCCGCAGCCTTTTTTCAACAGGTTGTTTATAAAAAGTTCACTTGCGGATGGCAAAACGGTACTATATAATTGAACCAGTGAAAAGAGGAGAATAACAAGTATGAACATAGACGAAAAAGATACAGAATTAAAAGAAGGACAGAATCCGGATGACAACAGCAGCCAGGAGGCATGTTTTGTCTGCCACAGACCAGCCAGCAAAGCGGGAAAGATGATCCATCTGACCGATGAGATCTGCATCTGCCAGGACTGTATGCAGAAGACACTGGATATGATGAATAATGGCAATGTGGATTACAGTAAGATGGATTTCTCCAGAATGCCCAATATCAGTATGGTGAATCTGTCGGATCTCCAGAACATCTTCCCGGGTCGTCAGAAAGTAAAGAAAAAAGCACCGGACAAGGAAAAACAGCCAGAAAAAGTGCTGGATATCCATTCAATCCCGGCACCTCATAAGATCAAAGCCAGCCTGGACGAATATGTAGTGGGACAGGAGCAGGCGAAAAAAGTGATTTCCGTGGCAGTGTACAATCACTATAAAAGAGTGGCTGCAGGTCCGGATGCAGATGGCATTGAGATCGAAAAATCCAATATGCTGATGATCGGACCGACTGGAAGCGGCAAGACTTACCTGGTAAAGACCCTGGCCAGATTACTGGATGTACCGCTGGCCATTGCAGATGCTACGTCTCTTACAGAGGCCGGCTATATCGGTGACGATATTGAGAGCGTATTGTCCAAGCTTCTGGCAGCTGCAGACAATGACGTGGAGAAGGCAGAAAAAGGAATCGTATTCATTGATGAGATCGATAAGATCGCCAAGAAGCGCAATACCAATCAGCGTGATGTGAGCGGAGAATCTGTGCAGCAAGGACTGCTGAAGCTGCTGGAAGGTGCAGAGGTAGAAGTGCCGGTGGGAGCCAACAGCAAGAATGCCATGGTTCCGCTGGAGACTGTGAATACGAAGAATATTCTGTTTATCTGTGGAGGTGCATTCCCGGATCTTGAAAATATTATCAAGGAGCGTCTGAATAAACAGTCTTCTATCGGTTTCCGGGCAGATCTGAAGGATAAATATGATCATGAAAAGAATCTGATCCGGAAAGTGACTGTAGAGGATCTTCGTAATTTTGGCATGATTCCGGAATTTCTTGGAAGATTACCGATCATCTACACGTTGGATGGACTCAGTGAAGAGATGATGGTGCGTATCTTAAAAGAGCCGAAAAATGCGATTCTGAAGCAGTATCAGAAGCTGCTGGCGCTGGATGAAGTAAAGCTTGATTTTACAGATGATGCGCTGTCTGCGATCGCCAGAAAAGCGATGGAAAAAGATACAGGTGCGAGAGCACTGCGTGCGATCATTGAGGATTTTATGCTGGATATTATGTACGAGATCCCCAAAGATGATAATATCGGACAGGTGACGATCACCGGCGACTATATTGAACATAAGGGCGGACCGCTGATCACCATGCGCGGAGTGCCCGCACTGGAAATGCAGGGTTAAGAGATGAAATTATTATATGTACAACTTGCTTTGGGACTGTTTCAGCTGGATCATGCAGTGAAGCAGGAGATCGAGCAGCTGCCTGAACAGGAAGAAGAACATCTTCTTCCTGGAGGGCTGGCAGGGATTAAGCGATTACATAATTATGGAACAGCCGGAGGACATGCCAGGGGACACATGGACAAGATCATCCGCTGGAGCTGCTGTGTAACTGCAGGAATTACTGCTATGTTTGCGTGGGTGCTGACAAAGCCGGATCGGAAGATGGAGAAGACCGGATATACGTTCCTGTTGGGAGGAGCATTGTCCAACCTGTATGATCGTTGCAGGAAAGGTTATGTAACAGATTATATCCGTTTTCATTCACCATGGAAACGGTTGAATGAGCTGGTATTTAATCTGTCAGACTTCTTTATTATGGCAGGTGCTGTGCTTGTCTGGCTTGGAAGAGAAGGCCATTCCCGAAGATAAGACTTCCGGGAGTGGCTTCTTTTATTTTTCGGCTTTTTCCAGAGCAGTGCGGATGGTGCTCATGAGCATCATGGAGGTATACTGGCTGTCTTCGGAATAAGAGACATCCTCCGCAGACTGCTTTTCGCAGATCTGAGCAGAGAGATCATGAAGAGCCGGTTCCATCAGAGGATACATGGTTGCTACAGTCTCATCCAGCTGATGAAAGGTGATGGAAGAGATGTAGTCCCGGTCCACAGTGACTGCGATTTCCACCGGACTGCCGCCAAGAGTCATGGAAGCAGTGTAGATTCCGGCTGTATATTTACCGGAGAGATCCGTAAGAGTGCGTTCTGAATGGTCTCCTGAGAACATAAAGATCAGGAGCAGAAGCAGTACGATGCCCAGTACAACAAAGATGGCGGTATAGATCAATTCTTTCATATGGAAGACCCATATTCTGGTTTTTGAACTCATGGATGGACTCCTGTATCGGGGTTTCTTTGACTACACTTTATGTGAACTGTCATGGATTTATGCATAAAAATTCATAAAAAAGTTCTTTCTTTTTTTGCTATTTTGCATTATTATATAACGTAGATATTTAGTATCTAGGGGTTTCAGGGGAAAAAAGAATCGTTGTAAAGGAGAGGACATGCTATGATTTCGAATCAGATACTTCAAAACACCATTGATGGACTGAAGGGGATTACCAGGATCGACCTGTGCGTACTGGACATGGAGGGACAGACCCTTGCGTCAACAGAAGCACAGCCGGAGAATTTTGGCGGTGAAGTCGCGGCTTTTATTTCATCACCGGCAGACAGTCAGGTGGTTCATGGATATCAGTTTTTTAAGGTATTTGATGAAAATCAGCTGGAGTACATTCTACTGGCAAAGGGATCCAGTGATGACGTTTATATGGTGGGAAAGATGGCGTCCTTCCAGCTGACCAGTCTTCTGACTGCTTATAAAGAGCGTTTTGATAAAGATAATTTTATCAAGAACCTGCTGCTTGATAATCTGCTTCTGGTAGATATTTATAACCGTGCAAAGAAACTGCATATTGCAACAGAAGTACGTCGTGTGGTATTTATTATAGAAAGCGACCGCGAGCGTGTGAATGCAGCACTGGACAGCGTGCGTAATCTCTATGGTGCGAAATCCAGAGATTTCATTACAGCTGTAGATGAGAAGAACGTGATTGTGGTAAAAGAACTGGCATTGAATGAAGGCTATGATGAGATGTTCCAGGAAGCAGAAGCCATGAAAGATGTAGTGGCACAGGATGGAGAAGATATTCATGTGGCACTGGGAACCATTGTAGGTGAGATCAAGGAAGTATCCAGATCCTACAAGGAAGCCAAGATGGCTTTGGATGTGGGACGTATTTTCTTTGATGACAGAGATATTATTGCGTACAGTTCACTAGGAATTGGCCGTCTGATCTATCAGCTTCCGATTCCGCTGTGCAAGATGTTTATCAGAGAGATCTTTGACGGCAGATCGCCGGATGATTTTGATGAAGAGACGCTGACAACGATCAATAAGTTCTTTGAGAACAGCCTGAATGTATCGGAGACTTCCAGACAGCTCTACATTCACAGAAATACTCTGGTATATCGTCTGGATAAGTTACAAAAGTCCACAGGACTTGACATTCGTGTGTTTGAAGATGCCATCACGTTCAAGATCGCACTGATGGTTGTAAAATATATGAAGTATATGGAGACTCTGGATTATTAAAAAGTCTCCCGCGGCAGTATGCCGCTGCTGAAGTAAGACACTTAGGAGGATTTCCATGATCGTACTGGAAAACGTGGTGAAAGAATATCCCAATGGCGTGGGCGCCATCAATGGGATCAGCCTGCATATTGAGCGGGGAGAATTTGTATTTGTGGTAGGTGACAGCGGTTCGGGTAAATCAACATTAATCAAGCTGCTTTTGAAGGAACTGGAACCCACCAGCGGAACGATCCGTGTAAATGGTGTGAATCTTGGACGTATGAAAAAGCGCGCGATCCCCAAATACCGCAGAAAGATCGGATGTGTATTCCAGGATTTCCGTCTTCTGAAAGACAGAAATGTATATGAAAATGTGGCATTTGCCCAGAGAGTTGTTGTCACACCGATCAAAGAGATCAAGAAAAATGTTCCGGCTATGTTGTCGCTGGTGGGACTGGCAGAAAAATACAAGTCATTTCCAAGACAGCTCTCCGGTGGAGAACAGCAGAGAGTGGCACTGGCGCGTGCGCTGGTGAACAGCCCGGATATCCTGCTGGCAGATGAGCCGACCGGAAATCTTGACCCCAAGACCTCCAGAGAGATCATGAAGCTTCTGGAGGAGATCAATGCCCGCGGTACGACGGTGCTTGTGGTTACACATGATCAGGCAATCGTTAATACGATGAAAAAACGAGTGATCCGTATGCAGAAGGGAATCATTACGGAAGACGAGAAAGAAAGCGGGTACATCGGATGAGATTCAATACGATAGGATACTGCTTTAAGCAGGGATTTAAAAATATCTGGAGAAACAAGTTATTTTCACTGGCTTCCATGGCAACCATGGCAGCATGTATATTTATGTTTGGCATCTTTTTCTGTATGGTACAGAATTTTCAGCATTTTGTAAGAGAAGCAGAAGAGGGTGTTGCAGTAACGGTTCTGTTTGACGAAGGAACCACAGAGGATGAGATCCTGGAGATCGGGCAAGGACTGACCAAGCGTGACGGTGTCTCGGAGGTTGTCTATGTTTCAGCGGACGAAGCATGGAAAAGCTATCAGGAGAAATATTTTGAGGGCAATCCGGAAGTTGCTGAGGCATTTGTAGATGATAACCCGCTGGCAAACAGTTCGAACCTTGAGATCTATATGAAGGATATTTCCAAACAGGATGATCTGGTTACCTATATTGAATCACTGGATAAGGTAAGAAAAGTAAACCGTTCAGATTCGGTTGCATCCATGCTGACAGATTTCAACAGACTGGTCAGTTATGTGTCGGTTGCAATTATCGGACTGCTGCTGGCAGTAGCGATCTTCCTGATCAATAATACAGTTGCTATCGGTATCTCCGTCAGAAGAGAAGAGATTGGTATTATGAGACTGATCGGAGCGAAGAATTCCTTTATCAAAGCACCGTTTCTTATTGAAGGTATTTTGATCGGACTGGTGGGAGCAATCTTCCCGCTGATCCTTCTGTATTTCCTGTATAATAAACTGATCACTTATGTGGGAACTCAGTTTACAGGACTGAGCAATGTGATGGATTTTCTTCCTGCAGCGCAGCTGTTCCAGACTCTGCTTCCGGTAGGTATGGCACTGGGGGTGGGAATTGGATTTTTTGGAAGTATAGTGACCATTCAGAGACATCTGAAGGTATAGAGGAGTGCAGGCCGGAGGCTGAACATGAGAAAAAGAACGATCGGTATTCTGCTTGGCATGGCAGTGCTGGCTTTTGCGTCTGGCAGGGTCAGCACAGCGATTGACAGTGTGTATGCGGCAGAAGAGTCGGACACGTCTGATGATGAAGATGAGGAAGACGACGACAGTTATACAAAAGAACTGGAACAGAAGCGAAATAATGCGCTTGACCAGATCAAGTCATTGAAGTCCGATATTTCCACCGTAGAGAGCAAGATCAAGGAACTGAAGAACAGTAAGAGCAATCTTCAGTCATATATCAATCAGCTTGACGGGCAGATGAATACTCTTTCTTCCCAGATCAAAAAGCTGGAAGATGATATAGCAGCTACGGAAGATGATATAGCAGCTCGTACAGAAGAGCTGGAAAAAGCAGAAGCGGATGCGCAGGATCAGTATGAGATGATGAAAACGCGGATCTGCTATTTGTATGAAAACGGGAATCCGTCGATGCTGGCTGCATTTCTGGAAGCGGACAGTATGGCAGATATGATAAATCGGGTAGAATATGCAAGACAGGTGTCTGAATATGATCAGCGGATGATGCAGAAGCTGAGTGATACCATGCAGGACATAAAAGAACAGAAGGAAGCTCTGGAGGAAGAAAAGCAGGAGCAGGAAGATCTGCTGAGTGAAGTGCAGGCACAGAAGCAGGCGGTCAACAAGGCCATGGATGCCAAAACAGCCGAGATCAACAACTATCAGGAGCAGATCAATTCCGCTTCCGGCGAACAGAGCGAATATGAAAAGCAGTTGAACGAACAGGAAAAGCTGCTGGCACAGGTGGAGAATCAGATTGCAGCGGCGGCAGCTGCCAAAGCGGCGGCCAGTGATGGAGACGGAGGAAGCTCCGGTTTCATGTGGCCATGTCCAGCCAGTCATCGGATCACCAGTACATTTGGTAATCGTACGGCACCGGTTGCAGGAGCATCCACTTATCATAAAGGAATCGATATTGGAGCATCATCGGGCTCTGCCATTGTGGCAACGGCTTCCGGCAGAGTGACGACCTCAGCATATAGTTCTTCAGCAGGAAATTATGTGGTTATATCCCATGGAAATGGGATATCAACGGTGTATATGCATGCTTCTGCACGCTATGTATCAGAAGGGGATGTGGTTTCCAAAGGGCAGACCATCGCTGCTGTGGGATCCACAGGATTTTCAACCGGACCGCATCTGCATTTCGGTGTGATCGTCAATGGAAGTTATGTGAACCCGTTGGGCTATGTAAACTGATTGGAACATAGAATGTGAGGAGTAAAAAAGGAGAGACAACAGATGGAAGAAAGACCGAAGCGGCATTCTTTTGGAAAAGGGCTGCTCTGCGGCATTCTGTTGTGTGTGGTTGCGATGGGCGTGGGCGGATGTGCTGCGCCCTATTTCTATAAAATGTTCACACACACCAGCCTGAACAAAAGTCTGGAAAATGAAGCAGAGATCACAGAGAAGATGGAGGAACTGAACGACTATATCAATCAGTACTACCTCTTTGATTACACAGATGAGAATGTAGAAAGCGGCATCTATAAAGGGATGATGGCAGGGCTTGGCGATATATATACCTGTTATTATACACCGGATGAGTATGCCAGCTTCATGGAGAGTTCCAATGGCAATTACAGCGGTATTGGTGCTATGCTGAGCCAGGACTATTCCACCGGTATCATCACGGTTGTACAGGTGTTTGAAGGATCCCCGGCAGAAGAAGTGGGACTTCAGCCTGACGACATTCTTTACAAGGTAAAGGGGGAAGAAGTAACCGGACAGGATCTGTCTCTGGTCGTGACAGATCTGAAAGGGGAAGAAGGCACAGCTGTGGATATCAGTGTGATGAGAGGCACTGAGGAGATCGATCTTACGGTAACCAGAAGAAAGATCGAAGTTCCGACAGTAGAGAGCAGAATGCTAACAGATACCATCGGATATATTGGAATCACAGAATTTGATGATGTGACAGATGACCAGTTCTTAAGCGCGTTAGATGAGTTGAAAGAAGAAGGAATGCAGGATCTTGTGATCGATCTTCGCAACAACGGCGGCGGACTGGTGGATGTGACCTGTAATATTCTGGATGAATTGCTTCCGGAAGGTCTGATCGTCTATACAGAAGATAAATATGGCAATCGTCAGGAAGAATATTCCGATGCGGAGCATTATTTTGACGGAAAGATGGCTGTGCTGGTCAATGGAAACAGTGCCAGTGCATCCGAGATCTTCGCAGGTGCCATCAAAGATTATGGAGTGGGAACCCTGATCGGAACCCAGACATTTGGAAAAGGAATCGTGCAGAGCCTGTTCCCCTTAAGCGATGGATCTGCCATTAAGATCACTGTGTCCAGATATTATACTCCGGCAGGAAATAATATTCATGAAGTAGGAATTGCACCAGATATTGTTTTAGATAAAGATACAGAAAGTGCAGATGATAACCAGCTGCAGAAGGCAATCGAAGTATTGAGCGAATAAAAGGAGGCCAACGAATGAATTACAGTAAGAAAAGCACCTCCAGAAAACAGAAGGCTCTCAAAGGAAAAGGTACCAAGATGGGTAAGAAACTGGGAGTCGTCTTTATGAAGACACTGTTGGTGCTGATCATTGCGCTGGGCGTCGCCGGTCTGTGCGGCGGAATCGGTATTATTAAAGGTGTTATGGAAAATGCACCTGACATTACCAGTGCCAGTGTACTGCCAAGAGGTTATAAATCCGTTGTCTATGATGCGGACGGTAACAAGACGGCAGAGCTTGTGGCAGAAGGAACCAACCGTACGTATGTAAAACTGGATAATATTCCAAAGCATGTGCAGGAAGCATTTATCGCCATCGAGGATGAACGATTCTATGATCACAATGGAATTGATATTCAGGGTATGGTCCGTGCGGGAGTCAAATTTGTAGTCAGCGGATTCAGAACTACACAGGGTGCAAGTACGATCACCCAGCAGCTGCTGAAGAATAATGTCTTTGACTTCATGTCAGAGGACGGCATGCTGGATAAGATCGAGAGAAAGCTGCAGGAGCAGTATCTGGCGATCCAGCTGGAAAAGGTCATGTCTAAGGATGAGATTCTGGAGAGCTATCTGAATACCATTAACCTGGGGCAGAACTGCCTGGGTGTTCAGGCAGCAGCCAACCGGTATTTTGGAAAGAGCGTCAGTGAACTGGATATTTCTGAAGCAGCGGTTATTGCGGCGATCACTAAGAGCCCCAGCGGGTATAACCCGATCAAGCATCCGGATAAGAACAAAGAGCGTCGTGCACTGGTTCTGAAAAATATGATGGATCAGGGGTACATCTCAGAGAGTGAGTATGAAGACGCACTGGCAGATGATGTATATGCACGGATCCAGGAAAACAATGAGTCTGCGGAGACTACGAATACAGTTTATTCATATTTTGTAGATGAGCTGATCGATCAGGTAAAGGCTGATCTGGTGGAAAAAGCCGGATATACGGATTCCCAGGCGTCCAATGCGCTGTATAGCAGCGGATTGAAGATCTACAGTACGCAAAGTCCCAGTATACAAAAAGCGCTGGATGAAGAATTTGCAAATGAAGAGAATTTCCCGAGCAATGTAAAGGTAGGTATTGAGTGGGCCATGACTGTGGTGAAGCCTAACGGAGATACCACCAATTACAGTCAGGAAATGATGATCTCCTACTATAAACAGAATGACAGCAGTTATGAACCTCTGTACAGCTCCAAGGATGATGCACAGGCAGCTATTGATGGTTATGTGGCAACTCTTGGAATTACAGATGATGATACGGTCTATGAAGATTGTTCCTTTATCATGCAGCCACAGGCTTCCATGGTGATCATGGATCAGACAACTGGCGAAGTGGTTGCTATGATCGGAGGCCGTGGAGAGAAGACTGCGAACAAAACTTTGAATCGTGCATCTGATTCCCTCAGGAACCCTGGTTCTACTTTTAAGATCGTGGCAGCTTATGCGCCTGCTTTTGAGGAATTAGGTTATGGACCGGGAACTGTATTATATGATGGACCGTATGCATATTCCGGTGCGGACAGCCGACTGGTAAAGAACTGGGATAAAAATACTCCATACCGTGGATGGACAACGATTCGCGAGGCAATCACCCGTTCCATGAATATTATGGCAGTTAAGACCATTACGGATGTGACTACTCCGGTAGCGGTTGATTATCTGCTTCGGTTTGGATTTACCAGCCTGTCACTGGAGGGCTCTAATACAGACTATGGTCAGGCAACTGCTCTGGGTGGAATCACCAACGGTGTATCCAATCTGGAACTGACAGCCGCTTATGCAGGTATTGCCAACAAGGGTGACTATATCAAACCGAGAATGTACACCAAGGTTGTGGACAATGAGGGAAATGTAGTCCTGGACAATGAGCCGGAGGAGACGCAGGTCATCTCCGAGCAGAACGCATGGCTTCTCATTGACTGTATGAAAGATGTTGTCAATGGTGCAGGCGGAACTTCAGGTTCGGCGAAGATCACCAATATGACTACTGCTGGTAAATCCGGTACTACATCTGAAAACCGTGACGTATGGTTTGTTGGTATGTCTCCGTATTACACGGCAGGTATCTGGGTTGGTTATGATAACAACGGGTATAAGCATGAGCTGAGCAGTAAGGCCGGTGAGACCAGCTTCCACAAGAAGCTGTGGGCGAAAGTTATGAGCCGGATTCATGAAGGTCTGGAAAATAAAGATTTTGAGAAACCTTCAGGAATTGTGCAGGCAACCATCTGTACTAAATCAGGCAAACTGGCAGTGGCTGGCTTGTGTGACAGTGATGGTCGGGAAGGTATCGTGCGAAATGAATATTTTGCAGAAGGAACCGTGCCGACAGAGACCTGTGATCATCATGTGATCGTAAATATTTGTGCAGATACAGGACTTCTGGCAACCAGCATGTGCCCGAATCAGGTACCGCAGGTGAAACTGCTTCTTCCGGCAATGCAGGAGGGAGTGGCAGAGGCAGTAACGCAGGATACGGCATATGGTATCAGTGCCAATCTGCAGGCAGCAACCTGTACGGTTCATAGTGGCGGTGTCTATGTGCCGAGTGAATATGAAGTGTCCGGCAGCGGAGCCGCTGGAACGGCAGCACCAGCGCAGGATCAAGGTGGAGCCGCGGCACAGGAAAGTAATGAACCGGCGCCAATTCCATAAAAAAATATAAAATATAGCAGCCCTGAGTGGTAGCATAAAGTTCGTATGAAAATATAGCAGCCCTGAGTGGTAGCATAAAAGCTCGTATGACGTGTATCGGACAGAAAAGTCCTGCTGTACTGCCTGCTTACGTACACTAAGGTGTACGCATCAGTCAGTACAACAGAACCTTCCTGTTCGCTCCAAGTCATACAGCGCAGTTTATTGCTACCGCTCAGGGCTGCTGTAGGTTTTCGAGAGTTTTATGCTGTTGTTTAGGGTTGCTGTAGGTTTTGCGGGAGTTTATGGCGCCATTCTTGGGAACTGCATGGACAATTCTTCTGTGATGCGGGGTTTGATTCTCCAAAAGCTTCTTTGAAGTGGGGAGTTTCAGCTCTCATTGGATAATTCCCGCGTGCTTAAGTCATGAATTCTCCAGAATTATGAGTTCCTGTCAGATATTCGGACAATTATGAGCCTAGTGAGCATGTAATTGTCCGATGCCGTAGGAAAAGGCTTCACGCGAGGAAGTGATTGGCTAGCCAGGGGCTTTTCCGCGCTTGAATTGTCCAAACCCTATCAAGATGCATACATCTCATGACACATTGTCTGTTTTTCTATTCATTATTCCACTTAATTTGACACATTAACAATACAATAATAATACAAGTCAGAGTCTTTGTTTGTTTTGACTTGGTCATACTGACAAAAATAATAGGATGTGATAGGATGTCTTTGTCGGATGAGAACAAAAGGGAGGTTACATATGAGAGAAGTGATTCTTGCCTCTCACGGGAGATTTGCAGAGGGAATTGAGGATTCGGTTACTATGATCATAGGAAAGCAGGAGAATCTGAAAACTTTTGGAATGAGACCGGGAGAGAGTGCGGTAGATTTTGCTGAGGTAATAAAAAAGGAGATTCTGGAAAAGCCTGATGCGGAGTTTGTGATATTGACAGACTTGTATGGAGCCAGTGTATGTACGGCAATGTCATTTTTAAGTGAGTATCCGAATGTAACAGTATTTTCGGGTATGAATCTTGGAATGGTTCTGGATATCCTGACAGATACCAGAACAGAAGCCAGTGCAGACGCATGGGTCGAAGAAGCAAGAACGGGAATCCGTGAGGTAAAAATAGAGATAACAGAACAGGAGGATTTTTAGGAGTGGAAAGAAACATTTTATCTGTATTTCAGGAGAAGAAGCCGATCATCGGTGTGATTCACTGTAAGGGAGATACAGAAGCAGACGTACTGGAGCGTGCGAAAAGGGAGATCGATATTTACAGGACTAACGGAGTAGATGGTGTGCTGGTAGAAACCTACTTTGGAACCTATCACAATGTGGAGCAGGTGCTTGGATATTTGCAGAAAGAACAGGCTGATTACCCATATGGTATCAACTGTCTGAATGTGGATGCAATGGGATTTGTTCTGGCACAGGAATTTGGATGCAACTATTTGCAGATTGATTCTGTGGGTGGTCATCTTAAGAGCAGAGATGATGAGACGCTGGATGCATTTTTTAAATATTTCAGAGAAAAATGTGATGCTTACCTGATGGGAGGCGTTCGTTTCAAATATCAGCCGGTAAATTCCGGAAGATCTACAGAAGAAGATCTGAAGATCTGTATGAACCGCTGCGATGCGATTTGTGTGACAGAAGATGCCACAGGTCAGGAAACTTCGATGAAAAAGATCGGACAGTTCCGCAATACGATTGGAGATTTTCCATTGATCGTATGTGCTGGTATGACTGCTGAAAATGTAGCGGAACAGTTAAAGGTTGCAGATGCCGGAGTGGTAGGAAGTTATTTCAAAGATACTTACAAAGATACCGGTGATGTATCTGCAGAGCATGTAAAGAACTTTATGGACAGAGTCAGAATACTGAGGGAGAAAATCAATGATTAAATTAGTTCGGGTCGACCATAGATTACTACATGGGCAGGTAGCTTTTACATGGACAAAGAATCTTGGCGTAGATTGTATTTTGATAGCAAATGATGAGGTGGCTGCAGACAAGCTTCGTATGGCAGCACTCCGTATGGCAGCACCGGCCGGAGTGAAAGTCGTTATTAAAAATATCGAAGACTCCGTGGCAGCTATTCAGTCCGGAAAGACAGATAAATATCATTTGATGATCATACTGGAATCCATTAAGGATGCTGATCGGCTGACAGAGAAACTACCGATGATCAAACATGTAAATCTTGGCGGAGTGAAAAAAGAAGAGGGTAAAAAACAGATTTCTATGGCTGTCTTTGTATCTGAGGAGGAGACACAGATTCTTAGAAACATGCATGACAGAGGGGTAGAACTGGAGATCAAAATGGTTCCGGAGGATAAGTCTCAGGATGCCATGAAATTAATTTAAGGGGGAAAATGAAATGTTAATGACAACAATACTGATTTGTCTGGTAGCAGCTTTCGGATACTTAAACAGTTTCTTTGGAAGTGGAAATATTGGACGTCCTCTTGTGATGTCCACACTGACTGGTTTGGTTCTGGGAGATATGCAGCTTGGAATTATGACAGGAGCAACATTGGAGCTGGTATGGCTGGGAGCATTCCCGATTGGAGCAAGTAACCCACCGGATTATACATCAGGAGCAATTCTTGGAACCTGTTACGTAATCTTATCCGGTGCAGACCCTGCATCTGCAGTTCTTCTGGCAGTTCCGATTGCTACACTGGTAGCAAGACTTGCTGATTTGATGATGATGTTTATTGTTCCGATGTGTGGTCATAAAGCAGACAGATATGCAGAAGCTGGTGATTGTGATGGTGTGGACAGAATGCATTATCTGGCTATTCTGGTTCAGGTGATTCCGCAGGCACTTCTGGTTGGTATGGCATATTACTTTGGATCTTCTGTCATTGAGACTGTACTGGATGCAATTCCGAGCTGGCTTACCAGTGGAATGTCCTATGCGACAGGTATTATCCCGGCAATCGGATTTGCACTGATTGCGAGAATGATTCTGAATAAACAGCTGGCATGCTTCCTGTTCCTTGGATTCTTCCTGTGTGCATATCTGGAAATGCCGATTATCGGGCTTGCCGGAATCGGAGCATGTATTGTAGCATTTTTATATTTCAATGAGAAGAACAGTGTACAGGCAGTAGCAGGGGGTGTAGAAGATGACAATGAATTCTGATGTGATGGAAACTACAGATAACAAAGCAAAACTTACCAAAAAAGAATTAAAGCAGATTTATGTACGTTCCTGCCAGCTGGACATCTCCTGGGACTATGAGCGTCAGCAGCATATGGGATATTCTTACGCACTGACACCGGTTGTCAGAAAGCTGTATCCAGGAGAAGAAAATAAGGCAAAACGTGTGGAAGCATTGAAACGTGGTCTGGAATTTATGGCAATTACTCCGCAGCTGTCCACACTTCTGATGGGTATCAATGCTGCAATGGAGGAAGAAAACTGCAACAATCCGGATTTTGATGGAAACTCGATCAACGCGGTAAAAACCTCTTTGATGGGACCGCTGGCAGGAATCGGTGATTCTCTGATTCCTGGAACATTGCGTATCATTGCATCCGGCGTTGCAATTTCCTTTGCAGCAAACGGAAGTATTTTAGGACCACTGCTGTTTTTACTGATCTTTAATATCCCGGCATTTATTATCCGTTATTTCTGTCTGAAGTGGGGATATGGTTTTGGATCTACCTTCATTGAGAAAATTGCAGAATCCGGAATCATGAATAAAATTTCTTATTATGCAGGAATTATCGGTTTGATGGTTATTGGCGGTATGGTCTGCCAGCAGATCTGGCTGGATTTGCCAATTATGGTAGGTAGTGGTGATTTTGCAGAGCCTCTGACCAATTATCTTGATCAGGTTATGCCGTGTCTGGTTCAGTTGGGACTGTTTGGCGGTATGTACTGGATTCTTGGAAAGAAAGTCAAGACAACTACCATTTTGATGGTATTGATTGTTGTATGCTGTGCAATCAGTTTTATTTTTGGACTGTAAAGCTGTTTGACAGGGATATCGCAACGTGCTAAGGTAAAACAAAGGAGAGAAGTATGGGGAATATAGAGACAAAAAACGGAATTCCTTTGTATGAACAGGTATACAGCGCGCTGTGCCGGGACATTGATCTGGGAATTTACAAATCAGGGGAACAGATTCCGGCGGAAGGTTATCTGTGTGAGAAGTTTCATGTCAGCCGGGTGACAGTACGGAAAGCTCTTCAGAAGATGGTTGATAAAAAGATTCTTGTGAAGCGTCATGGAATCGGTACATTTGTCAGCAGTCCGTTTGTGGAGAGTACTCTGGCACAGAACAGTTTTACACGCTCCTGCGAGCAGATGAATGCAGTGCCATCTACAAAAGTAATTTCTGTGGAATGGGAAAAGGCAGCATGTTGGCTGGCAGAGCAGCTAGAAGTGCCGGAGAATGCAAAGGTGATCTGTGTAAAACGGGTGAGAATGGCAAATGAGATTCCGGTAATATTTGAAAAAGACTATTTTTCGGAAGAGCATACATATATTCTGGATGCAGATATGGAAAATGTTCCGGTTCGTGAAAGTATTGTAAAAAATACGGGGTATGAAGTACAGCGATATCAGGATACATTTGATGTTCATTTTGCAGACAAAGAAGAAGGCGAGTGGCTTCTTTGCCCGGCACATACGGCATTGTTGGGAGTCAGTCAGATCGTATATGGAGAAAATAATAAAGTTCTCTACTATAATGAACAGTATATCCGCAGTGATATTTATAAGTATGTAACAGGAAGATAATAGTTGATTGTATGGAAGTGGCTGCACAGAAATGTGCAGCCATTTTTATATCAATCATTCAGATTCCGTGCAGACCTGTCTTTATGAAGTTCCGTCATATAATTGTACCAGATATCCAACGGATAGGTGGCTCCCGACAGAGAGTGGGTACTGCGCGGAGAGTCAAATCCAACCCACACGCCGGTGGTATAGTAAGCTGTATAGCCCACAAACCATCCGTCAATGTTGTCGTTGGTGGTTCCGGTCTTTCCGGCGCAGGGCATATTGGTCAGTGCTTTTCCGTGGGCGGTTCCGCGGGTCAAAACTCCTTCCAGAATGTTGGTCATCTCATGAGCAGCCGAAGACTGGTAGACCTGCTTTTCTTCTGTTTCCGGCCTGACGACCACATTGCCCTTACTGTCAGTGATCAGGGTGACGCAGGTAGGCTGGCGGAACACACCTTCATTTTCCAGAGTCGCGTAAGCGGAAGTCATCTCCAGACAGCTTGCACCTTTGCTTAAGCCTCCCAGAGAGGCAGATAATACATAATCGCTGTCCTCAATTGAGGAAAAATTCATATCCAGCAGATACTGAAGTCCCACTTCCGGCGTCAGTTCCCGGAACAGTTTATATGCAACCGTGTTCTTGGACTGTTCCACTGCAGTCCGAAGCGATATGGCTCCGGAATAACTTCCTGCATTGGAAGGTCCATCCGGCTCCTTGGAATCGACCACCGTGGAAGAAGCCGTGTAGCCACGCTCCAATGCCGGCGTGTAGACGATCAATGGCTTGATGGAGCTTCCCGGCTGACGGAAGCTTAAGTAAGCCCGGTTATAGTCCGCAGACACATCATCCTGGCTGCGTCCGCCTACAATAGCAGTGACCAGACCAGTCGTGTTGTCAATGGTGACAGCTGATGCCTGCAGCGCATAGGAACCGTTGTTATTTCTCGTATTATAATCTTCCAGTTCCGTATCTACCGTCGTCTGCAGCAGTTCCTGCGCTTCCATATCAATGGAGGTATAGACCTTGTAACCATTGTTGTACAGCATATCATGACAGGTATCATAATCCTTCCCCGTCACTCCCATCAATGCTCTCGTTGCACATTCATAGATATACGTATGTGCCCATGTACGGGTGTAGGACGGGCTGTACGGATTCAGCGTGATCTTCTCATTTACCGCATCCGTATATTGCTGCTCATTGATGATCCCGTCATCCAGCATATTCTGAAGGATCAGATTCCGGCGCTCTATCGTCTTGTCCGCATGAGTCAGCGGATCATAGATACTTGGATTGTTGGGAATTGCGCATAAAAATGCCGTTTCCGACAGATCCAGGTCAGACACACTGCGGCTGAAATATTTCTGACTGGCAGCCTCGATACCATAACATCCATTTGAAAAATAAATATTATTGATGTAAAATTCCAGCAGCTCGTCTTTGGAATATTCCCGTTCCATAGCATGGGCGATAAAGATCTCCTCCACTTTACGTTCCCAGCGGATGGTATGAGTCAGATAAATATTCCTCACCAGCTGCTGTGTGATCGTACTTCCGCCCTGGGTGATCCGTCCCTTTCCAAGCAGTGAAGTCACCGCACGCACAATAGCAAATGGATCAGAACCATGGTGCTTGTAAAACCTCTTATCCTCAATACTGACAAATGCCTGTTTTACCAGTTCTGGAATCTGGTCAGAAGTCAGATAAATAATATTTTTATCGTTCTGCAGTAATGCGATCCGGTTGCCGTCGGAATCATAGACTTCCCCCACCTGCCCGGTCTGAAAATCACTGGCAGATGACTCCCTGGCAACGGTCTGTGCTTCCAGATACAGAGAAAATACTTTCTGCGGATATCCTGCCACAAAAAACAGTCCGATCGCACCAAGTACAATACACAATACACAGATCTGTGTCAAATGAAATACAAAACTGTTCATGCTCTTGCGGGAATGCTTCTTTGTTGTGGTCTTTTTGTGTTGTGATTTTTTATGATGTGCCCTTTTCTTTGTCTGTTTATCAGGTAAATGTTCGTTCTCCATAATCGGCCCCTTTATTATTTCTCTATTATTTTGTGATTTCATCACTCAATAATTTCGCCGTTCGTCAAGAGTGAGCAAGCGCTCTTTGACTCTCTTGCGCTCATTATTTCATATTTTGGCAGGAAGTTCAACCATGGCAGAACAAGATTTCTATACTTCTGCGGTGCAGTCTGTTATAATATAAGCCACTTACAGACGGAGGACTGACTGTGAACTACGTGATTTCAGATATTCATGGCTGCTATGAGCAGTACATGAAATTATTAGATAAAATTCATTTTTCAGAGAGAGATACTTTATATCTGCTGGGAGATCTGGTAGACCGTGGACCTGATCCCATGGAAGTGGTCAAGGATGTGATGCGGCGAAAAAATGTGGTGACGATCATGGGCAACCATGACTACCGGGCACTGCGGATCCTGGAGCGGTTCGATATCGGCGAGACGCCGAACCCACATGGAACCATCATCAATTCCGAGGATCTGCTGACCTGCAAATACTGGATCAAAGACGGCGGAAAGTCAACGGTACAGGGATTCTTAAATATGAGTCTTCATGAACGAAGTGAATTTCTGGATTATTTTCGGAAGATGCCTTCTTATCAGAAAGTAACAGTCGCAGACAAAACTTACATTCTGGTTCATGGCGGCATCCGTGATTTTGAAGAGTCGAAACATCTGGAACAATATAAACTTCAGGACTTTATCTACGAACGGACCGATTATGAAAGACGATATTATTCCGATCCTTCCATCTATCTGGTGACCGGACACACCCCCACCCAGCTGATCCGGAAAGATATGGAACCACTGATCTACGAAGGTGCCGGACATATCGCCGTGGACTGCGGCTGTGTCTTCGGAGGAAATCTGGCCGCCTATTGCCTGGAGACAGGAGAATGCGCGTATGTGGAAGGACATGAGAAATAGTATTTGGCTGGGTTTGCGCGAACATTTTCTGGGGGATGAAAAGGATGAGTTGATTCAGCGAAAACTCTGATTTATGGTCTATATATGTCACAGTCAAACATCAGTAAAATACTGAATCCGAATGACACAATAGATGTTGGAAGTGAAAAATTGGATGAATATCAAGAAAGATTCCAAAAGCAGGTCGAAAAAATCAGTGAGGTTAATAAAGCTGCTTTGGCAGAGTATGTAGCACACAGACGAATTATCTTAGATCTTTTAAAAAGGGAATTTTGCTAAAAGATGATGGCCGATTCAATAAAGAGGCATATTTACACAAATTGATTTATCCGATGCGTAGAACATCTGAAGAGATTGAATATAAATCACATAATTTGTGGCTCATAGATGAAAGATTTGCAGATTTCCATCTCTTGTTGTTTCATCCCGTAAAATCAGACCGGCACTGCGGAAAAGTTCTTCATCTGACAAAGAAACTCACAACAGTAATCACTCTATTTGAAATAGGAACGTAATGCTAAATCTATCGCTTATGTTTTCTGATCCAGGTTGAGTCTTGCTTTTCTACAAATTTATGCTACAATTCACATAAACCCGTGAAAGACTGGGCGTTATTTGCAGGGTAGGCTGTGGATAGGAGCAATCTATGGAGAATATTAAGGATAAATTTATTAGTATGTTTGTTCCGGAGGAGGAGTTTCGAAAAGTTTCGGAATATGCAGAGGCATTGGGAGTATCTTCCAAAACGATCTATAATTATTTAAATGAATTGGAGCCGGCGATAGAGCTGTATGATCTTAGATTGGAAAAACGGTCGGGAAAGGGGATTGTGCTGCGTGGCACGATGGAGGAGAAGCTGCGTTTTTGTCAGTCTTTGAATGAGGAGACTGATCTGAGTGTTCTGGAACGGAGAGACAGAATCTATGAGGAATTGGTGATGTATGACCGAACTTTGTCAATTAATACTTTAGCGGATGCATATTTCGTGAGCCGATCCTCTGTAGTAAATGATTTCGAGTCAGTTGAAAAGAGGTTGAAAGCGCAGAATCTGTTTCTTCTGCGAACTAAGGTGGGCACATATGCCGGTGGAGATGAGCGGTTTCTTCGAACGGCGAAGATTGATTATATTTATAAAAAAATCGAAGATGCATTGATTTTGACAGACGATATCATTAAAAGACAGGTCAGTTCCCTTCTGAAAAACTACTGTGAGTCGGAATCAGTTCAGATTGCGGAGGAGATGATCAGTTACCTGAAGAATGAGCTGTATATTAATATCAATATTATTTATTATCTTCGGATGCTTATTGGATTTACGATTTTTGTACAGCGAATCAAGGAGGGGCATTTGTCTAAGGTGGAATATCAGCCTATGGCGGTAGGGCTGTATGAATTGAAGACCTATCCGGTGGTTCGACAGATGCTGGAATTTGTCTCTTATGATTTAAATCAGGAGATTCGCCCTAATGATGTTGAGTATGTGAACCGTTTGGTGAATGCAATTTACAAAGATGATAGGGAACTGATCGAGATTGATTCACAACAAAACGTAGAACAGATTGTTGCAAAGATGATTGAAGCGATTAAGGATATTTTCACATCTGATATTTCTTCTGATACGCTTCTAATTAACGGACTGAGCAAGCATGTGGCAAATTTGTTATATCGTCTGAAGGGAGGTATCAAGATTTCCAATCCATATCTGCAGCAAATCAAGAAGCAGTATGCATCCATGTATTCTATAGTATCTCTAGCCTGCTCTATTATTGAAAATGCTCTGGGTATCCCCATGAGTGAGGATGAGATTAGCTATATCCTAATTCATTTTCAGGCGGCAGTGGAACGGGCAAATATGAGTAAGAAGATTGTCATTGTAGTAGAATCAAGGGATGCATATGCTACACTTCTGGAGAGTGGAATCCGCAGAAGCTTTGTGCTGTTTGATGTTATAGAGATAGTGGAACGAAAGAATATCCAAATCGAGGATATTAATGCCTTTGATTTTGTAGTCTCCACCATGCATTTAGAGGGTGTGACCATTCCTCATATTCAGATTTCTTCTGTGGATTCCCGGGTAGATATGGAACGGATTCAACGGGCCTATAACGATTATCGGATGTCGGACAGCAAAAAGTTTTCCTTTATTAGAAAAAGTTTGCAGGAGAATACAGTTTTGCTTCAAAAGGATTATCAGAGTGATGTGGAGTGTCTTCAGCGTGTATGTTCTCTTATGCATGAGGACGGTTGTGTAGATGAACGGTTTTTTGAATCTGTTCTGAAACGAGAGATGATTACGCCTACCAATGTTACGGAGGAAGTTGCCCTGCCCCATGGACTGGATAATCATGTGAAAAAGAATCGGATTGGGATTATCACGACCCGGAAACCTATTGTCTGGGGAAAAGGTAACGTGTCAGTCATCTTTTTGTTGGCCGTCAATTTCTCTGATGCAACGACCACAAAGAAATTGCTTGCTGAGTTGTACAGCTTTATTAGTAATAAAACGTTAATGGAACAGATGAAGATTTGCACCACTTATGAAGAGGTATTGCGGCTTCTTCGATAGGATATGAGAAGAGAAAAATTGAAAGTGTACCAAATGTTTCCTAAAAAATAAGGAAGCGTTTGGTATATTTTTTTGTTCACGTTTTTTTGAATCGAAATGATATTTTTTAAAATCAATAGGCATATTACAATAAGTTCATAAACAAGATGTCAGATGACATATACAAAAAAGAAGGGGGGTGAAGAGATGTTTGATCGGAATATTTTAGAATTTTGCGACAGAGACTTTGCAGACAAAACGGAGATAATTTCTTATCTTGGCACTTTTCTGTATAGTAGAGGCAAAATCACGGATGCAGAGGAATATGTTCAGGCTGTCTTAGAAAGAGAAAGCCTACTGTCTACGGAGGTTGGTTTTTTAATAGCGATTCCTCATGGCATTAGTGCCAGCGTAAAGGAAAGTTTTGCGGCTGTCTTGAAATTGAAAACACCGATGAAATGGGATGAAGAAGAAGTGCAGTATATTATTAATCTTGGAGTTCCGAAGGAAAAACGTGCCAATGACCAGATTGACGCGCTGGCAGTGTTAAGTTCACATTTGATGTTGGATGATTTCAGGGAAAGCATTTATAAGGCCCAAAATGAAGAGGAACTATTTGATGTATTAAATTCGATTTAGTTAAAGGAGGCTAACATGAAAATAGTTGCAGTTGCCGCCTGTACTTTGGGGGTTGCCCATACATATATGGCAAAAACAGCCATTGAACAGGAATGTATTAAACGAGGACATGAGGTAAAGGTGGAGACACAGGGTGCCGTGGGCATCGAAAATGAATTGTCTGTGGAGGAGATCCGAAAAGCAGACGCAGTACTTCTCGCTATTAGTGTTGCAATCGAGGGCGCAGAACGATTTGAAAACAAGTTCGATCAAGGTAAAGTTTTGCAGATTGATCCTGCATCAGTTATTAAGTCGTCAGCTAAAATTATTGATAAGATTGAGAGTTTATAAAAAGGAGAGAAAGATGGGAAGTTTTGAAACTAAAAAAATAAGAGAATATTTGATGACCGGTATTTCATATATGATACCAATATGTATTATAGGTGGTATGTTTTTTGCGATTTCTATTGGTATTGGCGGACATACGACAGACAGTGGATTTGTGATTGACAGTCAGTTTTGGAGAGATATCCAAACAATAGGCCTTGCTGGTTTTGCAATGATGCCTTGTGTTCTGGGCGCTTATATTGCTTATGCAATTGCAGGAAAACCGGCACTGGCACCTGGCTTCGTTCTGTCTTATTTGGCAAGTCAAGCAGTCGGAGCATCTAAAACCAGTACTGGTTTTCTTGGAGCAATGATTTTAGGTTTAGCAACTGGTCTTATGGTCTCTTATCTTAAGAAAATCAAATGGCCGGATGTAATCAAACCGATTGTCCCAATCATCATTATACCACTGACTACTGTAGCCGTTGTTGGAATTTTATATATTGAAGTTCTTGCTTATCCAATCGGTCTTGCAGTCGGTTCTCTTGTATCGTTCCTCGAGGGAATGTCTGAGACCAGTTTAATCCTTTGTGCAGCCTTGACGGGTGTCTTTCTGGCGGCTGATATGGGAGGTCCTATCAATAAAACCTGTACATTATTCTTGTATCTCATGGTAGATGCAGGAAGATATGAATTCTTTGCATTTCTGGCAGCAGGCGCTTGTATCCCGGCAATTGGAATGGGACTTGCGACACTTCTTAGTAAAAGACGTTACACCGAGGATGAGAGAGTCGCAGGCCTTACATCATTGATTATGGGCTGCATGGGGTTGACTGAAGGAGCGATTCCGTTGGCAGTTCCGGATCCACTTCGTGTCATTCCATCTATTATGGTAGGAGGCGCGGTAGGAAACGCACTGGTAGCATTCTTTGGCGTCATTAACTATTGTCCTCATGGAGGACTGATTGTTCTTCCTGCAATCACCGGTAAGCTGCAGTATCTGATCGCAGTGGCAGTAGGAAGTCTTGTAACAGCAATTATGGTAAATCTGTTGAAGAAACCAATTCCGAAGGAGACGGAAGAAATTGAAAAAACAGAATAATTAAGAGGTATATATATGGATAAAATTAATTATAACCCTATTATCGAATATCATGAAAATTTAAGTGTAGATGAATTAAAGAAAGTTGCTTTGCAACTTAGAAGAGATGTTGCAAACCTAATAAATAATGCGGGAAACCGCGCTGGACATGTAGGGGGAGAATTTTCCATTGCGGATGTGATGGCTGCATTATACGGAAAGTACTTACGTCTGGATCCCGAAAACTTAATGTGGGAAGACAGAGATATTATGATTCTTTCTAAAGGGCATAATTCGGGGATTCAGTATGCGGGTCTGGCATTCAGAAATATTATTTCGCGAGAAACTCTATTCAATGAAATGAACAAATCCACCTCACTTTTGCAGGAGCACAGTTGTCCCTCGATTCCCGGAATTGAGGCACCTACAGGTGCCTTGGGAATGGGATTGTCTGCAGGTGCAGGCATGGCTTGGGCTGCGAAAAGAGATGGCAGAGACAATCGACTCTATGTAGTGCTTGGTGATGGAGAGTGTACGGAGGGACAAGTTTGGGAAGCAGCACTGTTCGGTACTGGATACCGTTTGGATAACCTGACGGCTATTGTTGACTTCAATAAGTACGTAATCACTGGAAATATTGAGGATATCATTCATGTGGGTTCTTTTGCTGAAAAGTTTAAGGCATTCGGATGGGATGTGCAGGAGATTGACGGTCACAATATGGAAGAGATTGTAAAGGCTCTGGACAACACTCGTGATTTGAGTTACGCCCCTGGAAAGCCACGTGCAATCATCGCAAACACTATCAAGGGTTATCCTATCTCTTTCATGATGGAGGACCCGGTGACATACCATTCGGCTCATTTTAATGATGATATTTACAGAAAGGTAATGGAGGAATTGGCATAATGGCAGGTACGATTTATGGATCAAAAATTCAGGGTATGAGAGCTGCTGTCGGCGATACCCTTGTAGAACTTGGAAAGAAAAATGACCGTATCGTTGTGATTGATGCAGAGACTGCAGTTGCAACCAATATCATGCCGTTTAAGGAGGCATTTCCTGACCGCTTTTTAACCACCTGTATCGCAGAGCAAAATGCCATCAGTGTTGCTTACGGTCTTCAGAGAATGGGATACATTCCTTTTGTCCCTTTGTTTGCCGCATTTATCGGAAGACGTGCTTTCGATCAGATATTTGTTCAGGCAGGTTATCCGAATGCTAATATCAAGATGATGGGTGGTTATGCCGGCATTACTTCTGCCAGCGTAGGTGCGACCCACCAATCCTTCAATGATATTGCAATTATCAGGACAATTCCGAATATTAAGATTATCGAGGCTTGCGATGCAGAAGAACTTCGAGAGGCTATGATTGCAGCAGCAGAGTATGTGGGTCCGGTGTACATCCGTGTGGTACGTTCTGATTTGCCGGAGTATGAGGTGAAGCAGATGCCGCAGGATTATCACTTTGAGATTGGAAAAGCAACAGTGATTCGGGAGGGAACGGATGTTTCTTTAATTGGTTCTGGAATCATGGTGGCACGCTGTAAGGAAGCAGCTCAAATTCTTGAAAAACAGGGAATCAGTGCGGAAGTAATCAATGTCAGCACGATTAAACCTATTGACAAAGACACGATTATTGCCTCTGCAACCAAGACAAAACATGTGGTTACTGCAGAGAACAATACGGTTATCGGAGGGTTAGGAAGTGCTATTGCGGAGGTACTCAGCGAAAATTGTCCATGTAAACTGGGCAGAGTCGGTATTCTTGACCGGTATGGTCATTCTGGTATCGTAGATGAACTGCTGAAGCTGTATAATCTGACGACCCAGGATATCGTATCCAAGGTACTGGAAGTTTTGCAATAGAATTGCCAGTGCTTAGAAAAAGGGCTTTAAGTTTCTTCGCCTGTATTGATTTAAATAAAGACTTTTTTGAGAAGGGGCTGTCGGTAAATAACGTTTTTTAGAGCTGACAGCACCAAACAAAAATATCCTGACAGTTACAAGGCTTTCTGGCTCTGCAACTTGTTCAGGATATTTTTATTTTGATAAATACTTTCTGTTTTTGGCCGCAAAAAATCCTTGTTTGGATTTTTTAAGCCGCATTTTTTCCTTCAAATTTTCTCAGTTTTTCGTATAAAAAACGATGATATTTATTTATATTTCTGCCAATGGCATATAGCATGAATTCTTTATATACCTTATCTGCCGAGCGGTAATTAAAACGCCGGAAGTTCTCGTTTTCCTTGCTGTCTCCAAAATGTCTCTCTGTCTGAATGGAACGTGTCTGGCGTTTCGGAATTCCGCGTTCGCTCTGGATATTGGCATGGGATCTTTCTTTCAGTTCCTCCCATTGTTCATTGATCTTCATGACTTTGTTCTTTTCGGCATCTTTCTCCGCATCATACTTATACAGACAGCGCACTTTATGTTCACATCCGCTGCAGTCTGCACAGCCATATATCTCAAAGGTCTGTGTATATCCATCCTGCTCTTTGCTCTCTGTCCTGAGATGCCGCAGTTCACGTCTGTCATGGCAGATATAGAACCGTTCATCTTCAAAGATCCCTGTCCTCATGTTGTAATATTTACTGATATCTTCTGAATAAGCGCGTGTTTTTCGCTTTTCATGATCCTGCAGTTTTATATAACTGGATATTTCATTCTGTTTTAAATAAAGCAGATTTTTTTCACTACAGTACCCGCTGTCCGCAGTTACTTCTTCCAGAATACTCCCGAAAGCATTCTTATGTTTTTCAAGGACCGGGATCAGGGTATTATAATCGGTGCGGTCGCTGCTTACATATCCATGTATGATAAAATAATTCTCTACCGCAATCTGGACATTATATGCTGGCTTTAACTGTCCGTTCAGCATGTGATCTTCTTTCATACGCATAAAAGTTGCTTCCAGATCTGTTTTGGAATAACTGTTTCTGTCTTTTCCCATGATCTCAAAACATTCTTTATATTCCATCAGTCGTTTTTCGCATTGTTCCAGTTCCTCATGCAACAGTTGAAGTGCAGGTTTTCTTTTTCCTTTTCCGTAAACGAATTCGATTCCCTCGCCTGCTGCGATCATCGTGAGATTGTTCTGGAGTTTCCGTATTTCGAGTGGAGAACAGTTATCAATCTCTATAATACGGTTATTGGAGAGTTTTTTATGTTTTACAAGCTTTTGTTTTCTGTTCTTTTCGATCACTTCCCGCACCTTGTCCATTCCTTCGATCACAAACATCTGTGCATTTCCCAGCCCATACTTTACCCCATAATCATTCTCCTGCAAAAAAGCATTATATTTTCCAAAAAGCTGGTCGATAGAATCCAGGAGGCCTGCAAGATGGTAATTAATGCTTCCGCGCCATACAAAAGTATAAAGGGCATCGACTTGCCGAAGATGGTAGAAAAGAAAAAATACCATACCAGAAACATAGATACGCAGAAAACGTTAAGTATGGATCAGATTCTGATACTGTTGGAAGCCAGCAAAGATACACCCATTCACATGCAGGTTCTGCTTAATGTCTTGATGGGACTTCGCTGCAGAGAGATTAATGGTGTAAAATTTTCCGATGTGGATTATATCAACCGGACCCTGACGATTCAGCGTCAGCTTGGGAAAAAGCTGGGAAGTAAAAAAGAGGATTTTGAACCTAAAACTTTCACGAAGCAGGAGGTTCGGCTGAAAACCCCGTCCAGCTATCGCAAGCTGCCTATACCAGATTATGAGTTTGAGGCGATTCTGGAACAGAGGGAGATATACGAAAAACAGCGTAGCCGCAGAAGTACAGAATTTCAGGATTTGGGTTATATTTGTTGTTCCAGTTATGGCAGACCACGAAGCAAGGATTTCCATTGGAAACATTATAAAAAGCTCTTGAAAGATAATGGGTTACCAGACATTCGTTGGCATGATTTGCGAAGTACATTCTGTACGATTCTGCTGAAGAATGATTTTAACCCCAAGGCAGTTTCTATGCTGATGGGTCATGCAAAAGAACTCATAACCATGGATGTATATGGAGATAATAGAGGTATTATTGCAGACTGCGTAGATGAGATACAGCCGTTCATTGATGAGGCTTTACCGAATACAGAAGCAGATAATAGACTGCTGGTAGACAGTATGGAAATAGTCATTGAGGCTGAGAACTTTCTATTATAATATACACGGTGAAAAAAGAGGGAAATAGCTGCAATGAAGAACAAATGTTCTGGATTGCGGCTATACTTTTTTCTCGGTGTATGCTATAATTTTTAGTGACTTTATGTATTGCCTGATCCACCTGATATTATCTGGTGTTTCTGGGTTTCAAAAAATAGGTTTTAGTGACCTTCATTCGTAAAATGAAAAAAGTACGCCTATAGGCTAGGCCCAAAACGGCTCATTTTACGAATTTCTGGCGAATAGGTGTACTTTTATTTTGGTCACTAAGGAGGGAAAATACGTTATGGAGTTTAAATTACACAGCGAATACGCCCCGACCGGAGACCAGCCACAGGCCATTGATCAGCTGGTGAAGGGATTTGAGGAGGGCAATCAGTTTGAGACACTGCTTGGCGTGACGGGATCAGGAAAGACATTTACCATGGCAAATGTGATCCAGAAGCTGAACAAGCCGACGCTGCTGATCGCCCATAACAAAACACTGGCCGCACAGTTATATGGAGAGATGAAGGAGTTCTTTCCGGAAAATGCGGTGGAATATTTTGTTTCGTATTACGATTATTATCAGCCGGAGGCGTATGTGCCTTCCAGCGATACTTATATAGCAAAGGATTCGTCTATCAATGATGAAATCGATAAGCTGCGTCTGTCGGCAACGGCGGCACTAATCGAGCGGCGAGATGTGATCATCGTCTCCAGTGTATCCTGCATCTATGGTCTGGGTGAACCGGAGAACTTTGAAAAGATGATGGTATCTCTGCGGCCTGGCATGGAGCGGGATCGGGATGAGATCCTGCGGGCACTGATCGACATTCAGTATGACCGGAATGAGATGGATTTCAAGCGTGGTACCTTCCGTGTCCGCGGGGATGTGGTGGAGATCTTTCCGGCGGCATCCACGGATACTGCAGTTCGCGTGGAATTCTTCGGAGACGAGATCGAGCGGATCACCGAGATCGATGTACTGACCGGCGAGATCAAAGGAGAGCTTGAGCATGTGGCGATCTTCCCGGCATCTCACTATGTAGTACCCGGAGATCAGATCAAGCGGGCAGTGGTGGAGATCGAAAAAGAACTGGATGAACGAGTACGTTATTTTAAGAGTGAGGACAAGCTGCTGGAAGCCCAGCGAATCGCAGAGCGTACCAACTTTGATATCGAGATGTTAAAGGAGACGGGATTCTGCTCGGGAATTGAGAACTATTCCAGACATCTGGCAGGTCTGAAGCCGGGACAACCGCCGCACACACTGATGGATTATTTTCCCGATGATTCTCTGATCATCATTGATGAGTCCCACAAGACCATTCCACAGATCCGCGGAATGTATTTTGGAGATCAGAGCCGGAAAAACACGCTGGTGGACTATGGATTCCGTCTGCCGTCTGCCAAGGATAACCGTCCATTGAATTTTGAAGAATTTGAGAGTAAGATCAATCAGATGCTGTTCGTGTCGGCAACACCGGGAGACTATGAGGCGGAGCATGAGCTGTTGAGAGCGGAACAGATCATCAGGCCTACCGGTCTTCTGGATCCGGAGGTGTCTGTGCGTCCAGTGGAAGGACAGATTGATGATCTGATCGGGGAGATCCGCAAGGAAGTAGAAGGAAAACATAAGGTGCTGATCACCACTCTGACCAAGCGGATGGCAGAAGATCTGACCGATTATATGAAGGAACTGGGCATTCGGGTGAGGTATCTTCACTCAGATGTGGATACGCTGGAGCGGATGGAGATCATCCGGGATATGCGTCTGGATGTGTTTGACGTGCTAGTGGGTATCAACCTGCTTCGTGAAGGTCTGGATATTCCGGAGATCACGCTGGTAGCGATCCTGGATGCGGACAAGGAGGGATTTCTGCGTTCGGAGACATCCCTGATCCAGACCATTGGACGTGCGGCACGTAACAGCGAAGGTCATGTCATCATGTATGCGGACAACATGACGGATTCCATGAGGCTGGCTATCGAGGAGACCAACCGTAGACGGGAGATCCAGAAGGCATATAATGAGGAACATGGTATCACACCGCAGACCATTCACAAGGCAGTGCGCGATCTGATCCGTATATCTAAGGAAGTGGCCCAGGACGACCTGAAGTTTGCGAAGGATCCGGAATCCATGAGTCCGAAGGAACTGAAGAAACTGATAGAGCAAGTACAGAAGAAAATGAAGAAAGCAGCGGCGGATCTGGATTTTGAGACTGCAGCAGCCCTGCGTGATCAGATGATCGAACTGAAGAAGCTGCAGAATGAGGAGTAAGAATGTCTGAAGAGAGAAGAAAATTTATAAAGATTCGAGGTGCCAATGAGCACAATCTGAAAAATATCAGTCTGGAGATCCCCAGAAATGAGCTGGTGGTTCTGACGGGTCTGTCCGGTTCGGGAAAATCTTCCCTGGCCTTTGATACGATCTATGCGGAAGGGCAGAGACGTTATATGGAGTCCTTATCCTCCTATGCCCGTCAGTTCTTAGGACAGATGGAGAAGCCGGACGTTGAGAGTATTGAAGGACTGTCTCCGGCCATTTCCATTGATCAGAAATCCACCAACCGCAATCCAAGATCTACGGTGGGAACAGTGACGGAGATCTATGATTATTTCCGTCTGCTCTATGCAAGGATCGGCACACCACACTGTCCCAAATGCGGCAGAGAGATCCATAAACAGAGTGTGGATCAGATGGTGGATCAGGTCATGGCGCTGCCAGAGAGAACGAAGATCCAGCTGCTGGCTCCGGTGGTCAAAGGCCGGAAGGGTGAGCATGTGAAAGTGCTGGAAAAAGCCAGAAAGAGCGGATTTGTCCGTGTGAAGATTGATGGACATCTGTATGATCTGTCCGAGGAGATCAAGCTGGAGAAAAATAACAAGCACCTCATTGAGATCGTGGTAGATCGTCTGGTAGTAAAGCCGGGGATCGAGAAACGTCTGGCAGATTCTATTGAAACAGTGCTTGGGCTGTCGGATGGACTATTGGTGGTGGAAGTGATCGACGGGGAGATTCTGACCTTCAGTTCCAGCTATGCCTGCCCGGATTGTGGTATCAGCATTGAGGAAGTGGAGCCGAGAAGTTTTTCCTTCAACAATCCCTTTGGTGCCTGCCCGGAGTGTTCCGGACTTGGCTACAAGATGGAATTTGACGAGGATCTGATGATCCCGGATAAAGCTTTGAGTATTGCAGAGGGAGCCATCCAGGTAATGGGATGGCAGTCCTGTACGGATCCGTCCAGCTTTACCTATGCGATCCTGAAAGCACTGTCAGAGGCCTATGACTTTGACCTGAATACTCCTTATGAGGAACTGCCGGAGGAGATCCGTCATATGCTGATCCATGGAACTGATGGCAGAGAGGTGATGGTCCATTATAAAGGGCAGAGAGGTGAAGGCATCTATCCGGTAGCATTTGAAGGATTGATCAAGAATTGTGAGAGACGGTATCGCGAGACGGGTTCCGACGTCATGAAGCAGGAGTATGAGAGCTTTATGAGGATCACGCCCTGCCGTGCATGTAAAGGACAGCGACTGAAACCGACTTCATTGGCGGTGACTGTCTGTGATAAAAATATTTTTGAGGTGACAGATCAGTCGGTGCGGGATCTGCAGCAGTTTCTGGAACAGATGACACTCACTCATCAACAGGAGTTGATCGGTGGACAGATCCTGAAAGAAATTCGTGCAAGAATCCGCTTTCTGATGGATGTGGGTCTTGACTATCTGTCCCTGACCCGTGCCACCGGAACCCTGTCCGGTGGTGAAGCCCAGCGTATCCGTCTGGCAACTCAGATCGGTTCTGGGCTGGTAGGCGTTGCTTATATTCTGGATGAGCCAAGTATCGGACTTCATCAGAGAGATAATGACAAGCTGCTGAGAACCCTGTGTCGTCTGCGGGATCTGGGCAATACAGTGATCGTGGTAGAACATGACGAGGATACCATGCTGGCAGCAGATTATATTGTGGATATCGGACCGGGAGCAGGAGAACACGGTGGACAGGTGGTTGCCACCGGCACTGCCAAAGAGCTGATGGAGAATCCGGCGTCTGTGACCGGGGCGTATCTTAGTGGCCGTCTGCAGATTCCGGTGCCTGAGACCCGACGGACACCGACGGGGTGGATGACCGTCCGTGGCGCAAGAGAGAATAATCTGCGGAATATCGATGTGCGTTTCCCGTTGGGAGTGCTGACCTGCGTGACAGGTGTGTCAGGATCTGGTAAGAGCTCTCTGGTCAATGAGATTCTTTATAAGACGCTGGCGAAGACGCTGAACCGGGCGAGAACCATTCCGGGCAAACACCGCACCATCGAAGGCATGGAGCAGCTTGACAAGGTGATCTGTATCGATCAGTCCCCCATCGGAAGAACGCCCCGCTCCAATCCGGCTACCTACACCGGTGTATTTGATATGATCCGGGATCTGTTCGCATCTACATCGGATGCGAAAGCCAAGGGTTACAAAAAAGGACGGTTCAGCTTTAACGTAAAGGGTGGTCGCTGCGAAGCATGCTCCGGTGATGGAATTATCAAGATCGAGATGCATTTCCTGCCAGATGTCTATGTGCCATGTGAAGTCTGCCAGGGAAAACGGTATAATCGGGAGACTTTGGAAGTAAAATATAAAGGAAAGAGCATCTACGATGTGCTGGAGATGACCGTGGAGGAAGCATTGGACTTTTTTGAAAATGTGCCGTTTGTCCGAAGAAAGATCCAGACGCTCTATGATGTGGGACTTTCCTATATTAAGCTGGGGCAGCCGTCCACTACATTGTCAGGTGGAGAGGCACAGCGGATCAAGCTGGCTACCGAGCTGAGTCGAAGAAGTACAGGTAAGACGGTATATATTCTGGATGAGCCTACCACAGGTCTTCATTTTGCAGATGTGCATAAGCTGACAGAGATCCTCCAGAGACTGGCAGAGGGCGGCAATACGGTGATCGTTATTGAACACAATCTGGATGTGATCAAGACTGCTGATTATATCATTGATATGGGACCGGAAGGCGGAGACGGCGGCGGAACGGTGGTTGCACAGGGAACACCGGAAGAGATTGCAGAAGTGAAAGAGTCCTATACAGGATATTATGTGAAGCATTATTTGGAAAAAGCGACTTCTCAAAAACGATAAATTGATGTATGCTAATAGGTATGAAAAAAGAGACTTCAGGGGGAACAAGATGTTAACAAAGCTGGAAGAACTGATCGGCAAAGGGCATGTTCTGTATGATGAGCCTATGAAAAAGCATACCACATTTCGTGTGGGAGGACCGGCCCGTGCACTGGTGGAGCCAGGATCTGCAGAAGATGTAAAATCAGTGGTGGAGTTCTGCAAAAGTGAGCAGATTCCCTATTATATAGTAGGAAATGGAAGCAATCTGCTGGTAAGTGACAAGGGATACGATGGAGTCATTATTCATCTGTTCAAAAACATGTCCGCCATGCGGATCGAAGGAAATAAGGTCTATGTACAGGCAGGTGCGCTGTTGTCCAAAGTGGCTGTACAGGCAGGAAGAAAAGGGTTGACCGGAATGGAATTTGCTTCCGGGATTCCGGGAACCATCGGGGGCGCGCTGGTCATGAATGCAGGCGCCTACGGCGGTGAGATGAAGGATGTGGTCCGTCTGGTACAGGTGATGTGTGAGGACGGAAGCTTCCGTGAATACACAGGAGCTGAGATGGAATTTGGCTATCGCACCAGCCGTGTCTTACATGAGAAGAGTGTGGCGCTGGAAGCAGTGCTGGAGCTGACCCCGGGAGATCCGACAGCGATCCAGAATCGGATGGAAGAACTGAAAGAAGCAAGAATTACCAAGCAGCCGCTGAATTATGCAAGTGCAGGAAGTACCTTTAAGCGGCCGGAAGGATATTTTGCAGGAAAACTGATCCAGGATGCGGGACTCTCCGGATTTTCTGTGGGAGATGCCCAGGTATCAGAGAAGCACTGTGGATTTGTAATTAACCGTGGAGAAGCAACGGCTGCTGATGTGGCAGACCTGATTCGGAAAGTACAGGAACAGGTGTATGAGAAATTCCAGGTAAAACTGGAACCAGAAGTAAGAATGTTAGGTTTTTAAGATAAGAGAGGAAATGGAGACGAATGAGACTGGTGATCGTGACCGGTATGTCCGGTGCAGGAAGAACAACCGCATTGAAGATGCTGGAGGATGCAGGATATTTCTGTGTGGATAACCTTCCGGTTCCATTTATAGACAAATTTGCTGAGCTGACTGCTTCAGGAAATAGCGAGATCACAAAGGTTGCCATCGGTATTGACATCCGAAGCGGTAAATCCTTAAGCCAGCTGGAACAGATTCTGGAGCGCCTGACAGCAGAACATATTGATTATGAGATCCTGTTTCTGGATGCCTCTGATGATGTGCTTGTCAAGAGGTATAAGGAGACAAGACGTATGCATCCGCTGGCGGAATCCGGCCGTGTGGAGCAGGGAATCACGCTGGAGCGTGAACGGCTTGGATTCCTGAAAAAACATGCAGATTACATCATTGATACCAGTCAGCTCCTTACCAGGGAACTGAAGCAGGAACTGGATAAAATCTTTGTACAGAACCGGGAATTTAAGAATCTGATGATCACGGTTTTGTCCTTTGGATTCAAGTACGGAATTCCGGCAGATGCGGATCTGGTCTTTGATGTCCGTTTCCTTCCGAATCCATATTATTATGAAAATCTTCGGAAACTGACCGGTAATGATAAAGAAATCCAGGATTTTGTCATGGGTTACGACATGGCGCATATTTTTCTGGACAAGCTGGAGGATATGATCCGTTTTCTGGTGCCGAACTATGTGCTGGAAGGTAAGAATCAACTGGTGATCGCCATTGGCTGCACCGGTGGAAAGCATCGTTCAGTGACGCTGGCGAATAAATTATATGAGCGTCTGTCAGATCAGACAGATTACGGCATCAAGCTGGAGCATCGGGATATTGGGAAGGATGCCGCCAGAGGAAAATAGGTTCAGGAGGCACATATGTCCTTTTCTTCGGAAGTGAAAGAAGAACTTTCAGAGCAGATTGCAAGCGGGCGGCACTGCCGTCTGGCAGAGACTGCAGCGATCTTAAGTCTGTGCGGAAAGATCGTCATTACAGAAAATGACAGATACTGTGTAAAAATACAGACAGAAAACCTTGCAGTTGCAAGAAAGTACTTTACATTATTGAGAAAAACATTTAATATTAGAGCTGAGGTTTCTGTCAGGAAAAGCAGAGAAGTCCGGTTTTACTCCGTGATCGTATCCAAGGATCCGGAAGCAAGGCGGCTTTTGGGTGAGACCTGTCTGCTGGATGAAGATGGAAACGTCTCTGAATGCATGTCACCTATGCACCATCGACTGTTGAGACAAAACTGTTGCAGGAGGGCTTTTATACGGGGAGCATTTCTGGCAGTTGGTTCTGTCAGTGATCCGGAGAAATCCTATCACTTTGAGATCGTCTGTACAGCACCGGAAAAAGCGCGACAGCTGCAGGAGCTGCTGGCTTCTTATGATGTGGATGCCAAAGTAGTTCTTCGCAAACGTCATTATGTGGTGTACATAAAAGAGGGATCTCAGATTGTAGAACTTCTGGGGCTGATGGGGGCGCATATATCTCTCATGCAGTTGGAGAATGTACGAATTGTGAAAGAGATGCGCAATTCGGTAAACCGAAAAGTAAATTGTGAGACGGCGAATTTAAACAAGACCGTATCCGCAGCAGTCAGACAGGCAGAGGATATCCGATATATACAGGAGAAGATCGGACTTGACAAACTGCCGATGGATCTGGAGGAGACAGCCAGACTCAGACTGGAGCACACAGAAGCCAGCTTAAAGGAGCTGGGGGATATGTTGTCCCCGAAGGTGGGAAAGTCAGGAGTCAATCATCGTCTGCGAAAGCTAAGTCAGATCGCAGATGATTTGCGTGAAGGCAAGGAGGAGTAGTATTTATGATTAAGAAACCAATTACCATTCAGCTCGCTTCCGGACTGGAGCCGAGACCGGTGGCAGTACTGGTTCAGGTAGCAAGCCAGTACAACAGTAAGATCTATGTGGAAGATGGGGACCGCAAAGTCAATGCAAAGAGTATTATGGGAATGATGACACTTGGACTGAGTGCCGGAGAATCCGTGGTAGTATCTGCTGAGGGTGAAGATGAGGCAGAGGCTATTGAGAATATCGAAAAATATCTGAGCAGCGGAAACTAAGCTGGAAGATAGATGGAATCGGGCAGGTTTTCCTGCCCGATTTATGCGTTACGGGGGAATTATAATTACAGCACAAGGAGGAAGGCGATGGACGCATATACAGAGTTTGCGAAAGTATACGATCTGTTCATGGATAATATTCCTTATGAAGAATGGGGAGCCTATCTGAAAGGACTGCTTCATGAAAACGGAGTGGATGACGGACTGGTACTGGAGCTGGGCTGTGGAACAGGTACGATGACAGAAATACTGGCAGAAGCCGGATATGATATGATCGGAGTGGATCAGTCAGAGGAGATGCTGGAGGAAGCAGCCAGAAAGAGAGAAGAATCCGGACATGAGATCCTGTATCTGTGTCAGGATATGAGAGAATTTGAATTGTATGGAACGGTTCGGGCTATCGTCTGTGTATGTGATTCCATGAATTATATTCTGGAAGAAGAGGAAGTGCTGGGAATCCTTACCTCTGCGGCCAGAAATTATCTGGATTATGGAGGACTATTTATCTTTGACCTGAATACAGAGTACAAGTACAAGGAGATCCTGGGAGAGCAGACCATTGCAGAGAACCGGGAAGAGAGCAGCTTTATCTGGGAAAACTATTATGATGAAGACAGCCATATCAACGAGTATAATCTGACCCTGTTCATCAAAGAGCATGGAGACCACTATCGGAAATACGAGGAGACTCATTATCAGAAATCATATTCATTAGATACCATTCGGAAGCTGGTGGAAATGTCCGGACTGGAATTACTTCATATCTATGATGCATTTACCCATGAAGAACCAAAGGACGATTCTGAACGTGTGTATGTGGTATTGCGAAGACCCGGGCAGCCGGAGTAAACGGCCAGAGGAAGCAAGATACAGATAGTGATATAAGTATGAGAGACAGGAGAGAATATGAAAGACTATATTGTAAGAGCAACAGCGGCAGATGATCAGATCCGCGCATTTGCCATCACATCCAGAGGACTGGTGGAAGAGGCAAGAACAAGACATAACACAAGCCCGGTTGCAACAGCAGCCCTTGGCCGTCTGTTAAGTGCAGGAGCCATGATGGGGGCTATGATGAAAGGGGATCAGGATCTGCTGACGTTGCAGATCAAATGCAGCGGTCCGATCCAGGGACTGACCGTCACTGCAGATGCAAAAGGAAACGTAAAGGGATTTGTGGAGAATCCAGAAGTAATGCTGCCGCCAAACAGCAAAGGGAAGCTGGATGTGGGAGGAGCACTGGATCTGGGAATCCTGACCGTGATCAAAGACATGGGACTCAAAGAGCCTTACTCTGGTCAGACTGAGCTGAAGACCGGTGAGATTGCCGAAGATCTGACCTACTATTTTGCCAATTCTGAGCAGGTTCCATCTTCTGTAGGTCTGGGCGTTCTGATGGACAAAGACAATACAGTCCGTCAGGCAGGCGGATTTATCATTCAGCTTATGCCGTTCGTGGAGGATGGCGTGGTAGATAAGCTGGAACAGAAGTTAAACTCTATTGATTCCGTAACTTCATACCTGGATCGTGGATTTACACCGGAGCAGCTGCTCACAGAGATCCTGGGTGAGTTCGGTCTGGAGATCCATGATAAGATGGATGCACAGTTCCACTGCAACTGCAGCCGGGAACGTGTGGAAAAGGCACTGATCAGCGTAGGAAGAAAGAACTTGAATGAGATGGTGCAGGATGGGAAGCCGATTGAGGTAAAATGCCATTTCTGCAACACCCCTTATACTTTTGATGTGGAAGATCTGAAAAACATGATTAAAAGGAGTAAATAACATGGAGTACGGGTTCGTAAAGACAGCGGCGGTATCGCCGAAGATCCGGGTTGCAGATCCGGTGTACAACGGAACAGAGATTATTCGGCTGATGAAGGAAACCTGGGAAAAAGGCGCCCGTATCATCGTATTTCCCGAACTGTGCATCACTGGTTATACCTGCAGCGATCTGTTTCGTCAGGAGCTCCTGCTGAAGACAGCAAAAGAAGTGCTGATGGAGATCGTGGAAGCCAGCGCAGGAATGGATGGCCTGTTCTTTGTAGGACTTCCTCTGGAGAATCGCGGAAAGCTCTATAATGTGGCAGCAGCTTATTCGGATGGAGAGCTTCTGGGACTGGTTCCTAAGTCTTATATTCCTAATTACAGTGAGTTCTATGAGGCGCGTCATTTTACTGCTGCACCAGAAGGGTTAAGCTATGAAAGTTGGCCGGAAGAAGATGCAGTGCCATTTGGAACCAATCAGCTCTTCACCTGCCGGAGTATGCCAGAGCTGAAAGTGGCAGTGGAGATCTGTGAGGATCTGTGGACTCCCAATCCACCCAGTGTGCGTCATGCCATGCATGGGGCGACGGTGATCGTCAATCTGTCAGCCAGTGATGAAATCACTGGAAAAGACTCCTATCGAAGAGATCTGGTAAAACTTCAGTCCGGCCGTCTGGTATGTGGATATATCTATGCCAGCGCAGGAGAAGGAGAATCTTCTACGGATCTGGTCTTTGGAGGACATCATCTGATCGCAGAAAATGGTTCTGTCCTGGCAGAATCTGAGAGATTTACCAATGAGACGATCTACGGAGATCTGGACATGGAACGTCTGATCGGTGAAAGAAGACATTATACCACCTATGATGTGTCAGCTGCGCCGGATGGTTATATCGAAGTGGAATATGAGATGGATCCGGCAGATGCGCTATTTGATCGTTATGTGGACAAGGCACCATTCGTACCAGGAAGAAAAGAAGAGCGTGAAAAACGTTGTGAGGAAATCCTTGCGATCCAGTCCATGGGTCTGAAAAAACGTATGGAACATACCCATTGCCGCAGTGTGGTGATCGGTATCTCCGGAGGTTTGGATTCTACTTTGGCACTGCTGGTGGCAGCAAGAGCTGTGGATCGTCTGAACCTGCCCAGAACCTGCATTACAGCTGTGACGATGCCATGCTTTGGAACCACGGACCGTACTTACAACAACGCATGTGAGCTTACCAGACGACTGGGAGCAAACTTAAGAGAAGTAGATATTAAAGAAGCAGTTAACATTCATTTCCGGGATATCGGGCATGACAGCAGCGTACATGATGTGACCTATGAAAACTCTCAGGCAAGAGAGCGTACCCAGATCCTCATGGATATTGCCAATCAGACCTCTGGCATGGTCATCGGTACCGGTGATATGTCCGAGCTGGCACTGGGCTGGGCTACCTACAATGGAGATCACATGTCCATGTATGGTGTCAATGTATCTGTGCCAAAGACGCTGGTGCGCCATCTGGTTCGCTACTATGCGGATACCTGTGGAGATGAGAAGCTGACAGAAGTACTGCTTGATATTCTGGATACACCGGTGAGCCCGGAGCTTCTGCCGCCGGAAAATGGAGTCATTTCCCAGAAGACAGAGGATTTGGTAGGACCTTACGAATTACATGACTTTTACTTATATTATATGCTGCGTTTCGGATTTGCACCGGATAAGATCTACTATCTGGCAAAACAGGCATTCAAAGGCGAGTATGATAACGAAGTGATCTTAAAGTGGCTGAAGACCTTCATGAGAAGATTCTTTGCCCAGCAGTTCAAGCGCTCCTGTCTGCCGGACGGACCGAAGGTAGGTACGGTGGCAGTATCTCCTCGTGGAGACCTGCGTATGCCGAGCGATGCATGCTCCAGAATCTGGATGGATCAGGTGGAAAAACTGGTTCCCTAGCATGCTAGTGGAAATGCATTGACAAAAACGCACAAAAAACAATGCATAAAATTATACAATACGCACAAATAAAAAAGTAGGATTTTTAAGAAAGACAGAAGAATTTTCTATGTTTTTTTCTCCTTCTGACTGGTATATTGTCATTAGTAACGGAGAGTTACAACATTCATTTGGGAGGTAGAATAACAATGAAAAGAAAAGCAGTAAGTCTTGTACTTGCACTGACCATGGTAGCTTCTGTAGTCGCAGGATGTGGCAGCAAACAGGAAGCAGCAACCACCGAGCCGGCAGCAGAGGAAACCACCGAAGCAGCTGAGGATACCACAGCAGCAGATACCGCTGATGCAGCAGCAGATGCAGCTGGAGATGCTGATCTGGCAGACAAAAAAGTTGGTGTATGTATTTATCAGTTCTCTGATAACTTCATGACCCTGTTCCGTACCGAGCTGCAGAGCTATCTGGAGAGCAAGGGATTCAAAGCTGAGAACATTAAAATCGTAGATGGTGCTAATGACCAGGCTACCCAGTCCGGACAGATCGATAACTTCATCACTGAGGGTGTTGACGTTATGATTGTCAACCCGGTTAACTCTTCTTCCGCAGCAACCATTACTGATAAAGTAGTTGCAGCAAACATTCCGCTGGTATACATCAACCGTGAGCCGGATGCAACTGAGGAGCAGAGATGGGCAGACGAGAACATGGATGTTACCTATGTAGGTTGTGATGCTCGTCAGTCCGGTACTTTCCAGGGCGAGATCATTGCTGATCTTGGACTTGATGCTATCGATCTGAACAAGAACGGTAAAGTTGATTACATCATGGTTGAAGGTGACCCGGAGAACGTAGATGCTCAGTATCGTACCGAGTTCTCTGTAAAAGCTCTTGAGGATGCTGGACTTGAAGTTAACTGCCTGACAGATCAGGTTGGTAACTGGCAGCAGGATCAGGCACAGCAGATCGTTGCTAATGCTCTTGGACAGTATGGTAATGATGTAGAAGTTGTGTTCTGTAACAACGATGCAATGGCTATGGGTGCTCTGCAGGCAATCCAGTCCGCAGGACGTACTGTAGGCAAAGATATCTACCTGGTAGGTGTTGACGCTCTGTCTGAGGCTCTTGAGGCTGTTATCGCTGGCAACCTGACCGGTACTGTATTCAACGATCACTTCTCTCAGTCCCACAGTGCAGCTGATGCAGCAATCAACTACCTGACCGGAGCTGGAAATGAGCATTACATTGGTTGTGACTATGTAAAAGTTACCCAGGACAACGCTCAGGAAGTTCTTGATATGGTTAAATAATTAATTCTGAAAATGGTGCGGGCGTTGGACAACGACGTCCGCATTTTTTAAGCTGATTGAAGAAGGAGAGCAAAATGGCTGAGTATAAACTGGAGTTGAAGGGCATCTGCAAGTCCTTTCCCGGCGTGAAGGCACTTGATAATGTACAGTTGTCAGTTCGTCCTGGCACAGTCCATGCGCTGATGGGAGAAAATGGTGCGGGTAAGTCCACTCTGATGAAATGTCTGTTTGGTATCTATAAGATGGATGCTGGAGAGATCTATCTGGATGGAGAAAAAATTGATATTAAGGATCCGGATGATGCTATGAGTAAAGGAATTGCCATGGTACATCAGGAGCTTCAGCCGGTTCTGGCTAGAAGCGTAGGCGAGAACCTTTTCCTTGGAAGATTTCCTACCAAGAATTATGGTCCGCTGAAAGTGATCGATCATAAGAAAATGTATGAAGATACGAAGATGTGGCTGGATGAGGTTGGTATGGATTTCGATCCGAAGGCTCAGCTGGGTTCTCTGTCTATTGGACAGATGCAGTCTGTTGAGATTGCAAAAGCAGTCTCTCATCAGGCGAAAGTCGTAATCTTCGATGAGCCGACATCTTCTTTGTCTGACAAAGAAGTAGATGCCCTGTTCCGTATTATGAATGATCTGAGAAGTAAGGGTGTAGCAATGATCTATATCTCTCACAAGATGGATGAGATCAAGAGAATTGCAGATGATATTACCGTCATGCGGGACGGTGGTTATGTAGGAACCTGGCCGGCAGCAGAGATGACCACAGAGCAGATCATTGCCAAGATGGTTGGTCGTGAGCTGACCAATGTATATCCTGACAAAGATAATGAGATCGGTGACGTAGTTCTTGAAGTCAAAGACTTGTGTTCCATTCATCCGAAGTCTTTCCAGCACGTAAGCTTCAAGCTTCGTAAAGGCGAGATCCTTGGATTTGGTGGACTGGTCGGAGCTCAGAGAACCGAGCTGATGGAAGGTATTTTTGGAATCCGTGGTGTGGCATCTGGTGAGGTCTACATGCATGGAAAGAAAGTGAATATTAAGCACCCTATTGATGCTATGAACGCAGGTATCGGTCTGATTACTGAGGACCGTCGTGGAAATGGTATCTTCGGATGTCTGTCTATTAAAGACAACGTAGGTGTTTCCGTATATAATAAGTATTTGAAAGCAGGATTTGTGCTTGACCACAAGAAGATCAATGCAGTTGTGGATGATAGTATTAAGAAACTGAGAATCAAGACTCCCAGCATGAAAGAGCATATTGCAAACCTGTCTGGTGGTAACCAGCAGAAAGTTATTGTATCCAGATGGCTGGCAAATGACCCGGATGTGCTGATCATGGATGAGCCTACCCGTGGTATTGACGTAGGAGCAAAGCATGAGATCTATGAGATCATGAATGACCTGGCAAAACAGGGAAAAGCAATTATCATGATTTCTTCTGAGATGGCTGAGCTGCTTGGTATGTCTGACAGAGTCTGTGTAATGTGTAACGGCCGCCTGACTGGTGAGATCACTGAGAAAGAAGAGATGTCTCAGGCAAATGTTATGCAGTTTGCAACACAATTCTGATGCTGAAGGAGGATGAATAGAATGGAAAAGACAAAGCAGAAACAGATTACAGATTTTCTGATCAATAATGGTGTTATTATTGTTATGTTCATTCTGGTTATTGTAGCCGGACTGACAACCCAGAACTTTTTTACCTTGAATAACTTAAACAACCTGTTAAACAACATGAGTTTCCGACTGGTAATCGCACTTGGTATCGCAGGTTGCGTTATTACCGCAGGATGTGACCTTTCCGCTGGTCGTCTGATCGGTCTTGGCGGATGTATCTCTGGTGTACTGCTTCAGAGAATGGACTATTCCGGAAAATTTTTCCCGGATATGCAGCCTTTGAATGTATTTTTGGCAGCTTTGGTTGCAATGCTGATCTGTGCAGTATTCGGAACCATTACTGGTTTCTTCATTGCTTATTTAAGTGTACCGCCGTTCATCGCAACGCTGGCTACCATGGAGATTGTATATGGTCTGAACATGCTGTTCACAAACGCAACCCCGCTTGGTGGCTTTACCACTGAGTATACCAACGTAGGTAGTGGTAAGTTCCTTGGTCTTAGCTATCTGGTATGGATCGCACTGGTTGTAGCAGCTATTACCTGGTTCATCTTCAATATGACCCGTCATGGAAAATATATGTATGCAATCGGTGGAAACCCACAGGCAGCAGAGGTTGCCGGTGTTCCGGTAAAACTGACCCTGATCCTGATCTATATGAAAGCAGCAGCTATGTATGGTCTTGCAGGATTCATGCTGGGTGCAAAATCCGGTGGTGCTTCCGTACAGCTTGGTTATGGTTATGAGATGGAGGCAATCGCAGCATGTACTATCGGTGGTGTATCCGTTACCGGTGGACGAGGAAAAGTATCCTCCGCATTTGTCGGTGTTGCAGTATTCGAGCTTCTGAAGATCGCTCTGCAGTACATGGGTGTTAACGCAAATGCACAGTACATTGCAATCGGTATCGTTATCTTCGTGGCAATCTCTCTGGATATCAGAAAGTATGTGGCAAAGAAATAAAATACATAGTATAATAGATAGCGGCAGGACGCATAAGCGTCCCGCCGCTATTTTCATATATGCAGGAACATATGTTATAAGGGAGATTTTATGGACACAAATAACAAATACTCGGTACTTCTGGTGGATGATGAAGAGGACGTGATCCAGATTATTGTAAAAAAACTGGACTGGGAAGCAATGGGTCTTAAGATCATTGGACACGCGGCCAACGGGGTGGAAGCACTGGAACTGGCAGAGGAGCTGCAGCCAGACATTGTCATGACAGATATCAAGATGCCATACATGGATGGACTGACACTCTGCCGGAAATTAAAAGAATTATCAAGAACCATCCGGGTCATTATTTTTTCTGGATTTGATGAATTTGAATATGCAAAAGAAGCGATCAAGATGGACGCAGCAGAGTATCTGCTCAAGCCTGTCAATGCCGGTGAATTAAAGGAAGTATTTGAGCGGATCAAAGCAGATCTTGACCGGGAACGGGATGAGAAGCGGAATACGGATAAGTTGCGGGAATATTATATGGAAAGTCTGCCGGTCTTGCAGGAAAGCTTTTACATGGCATTGTTAGAGGGCCGTGTGGCAGCCAGACAGATCGGAAAATATGCGAAGGATTATCAGGTGAATCTGTCAGCTCCTTACTATGTAGTGACAGTTTTGCATATCAGTACGCAGTCATTGCCGGAGGAAGAGAGGGAAGATCCATTTCTGCTTGCCATGGCAGTGAAGAAGTATGCAGAGGAGCAGGTGGATGAACGGTGGAACAGCCGTTTTGTAATCTATCTGGGGGATATTATTATGATCTCACAGCTGCAGGAGAAGGATGATCTGATCGCTTATACAGATGAGATGGATCGTCTGTGCCGGATGGCGAGAAAGGTCTGCAATGCAAGAGCGACTGCAGGAATTGGATATCTGTGCGATAGTCTGGAGCAGATACCATTCTCCTATCAGGGCGCCAAGCAGGCAGTATCTTATCGAGTACTCTATGGAAATACCAGATCTATCAGTATCTCTGAGGTGGAACCTGGAGAGACAGCAGAACTACAGCGAGTGGATGTGTATGCAGATCTGATCCAGAGGATCATTAAGAAAATCCGTGTGGGAGAGGAGAACGTGCTGCAGGAAGCGATTCATGATTTTATTCAGTGGCTCAACGAAGCACATCTTTCCATGCAGAATTACCGGATCGTTATGATGGAACTGATCTCCGAACTGGTGCGCTTCGCTGCCGGTCATGATCTGAGTATTGATAATGTATCAGGAACAGGGACGGATGCCTATCATCAGGCACTGCAGATGGAATCCACAGAGGCACTGGAGAAGTGGCTTCTGGATCTGTGCAGACATCTGCAGAGAGAAGTACTCCATGAGAGACAGGATTCTACGAAATCATTTGTGCAGAGCGCAGAAGAATATGTAAAAACAAACTATGCAGATCAGGAACTGAGTGTGGAAGTGATCTGCAAGAAGTTAAATGTAAGTGCTGCCTATTTTTCCACGATTTTTAAGAAAGAGACGGGAAAGACATTTGTGAGATATCTGACAGATTATCGGATGGAGCAGGCGGTGAACCTTCTGATGACAGGCAATGATAAGACCTATGTGATTGCTGAAAAAGTGGGATACTCGGAAGCCAATTATTTCAGCTATGTATTTAAGAAGCAGTTTGGCGTATCCCCGTCCAGATATCGTTCGGACAGACTGGAGAAGAAGTGAAGAAACTGACAGAATTCTTAAGTCTCAAGAAAAAATCAATATCGATCCAGGTAGGAATCGCCATATCCTTTACGGTTGTCGCTCTATTTGCCATGGGAGCTTTCGGTATTACCATGTACCATCTGTTCACTAACCGAATGGAAGCAATGATGTCTGAAAATGCAGTGCAGCTTCTGGATCAGACAGCGACCAATCTGGAAAGTTATCTTAAAAATATGCGTCGGATCTCGGATACCATGTATTATTCTGTGATCAAGGATAAGGATCTGGCATCGGAGGATATGGTGCAGGAGATGAATCTTCTGTATGATGCCAATAAAGAAAATTTAGTCAGTATTGCCTGTTATACCAGCAATGGTAATCTGGTAGAGGCAGTGCCGGTTGCCGGAGAAAAAGAAGATGTAGACGTGACAGAGCAGGAATGGTTCCGGGAAGCAGTGGGAAAGATGGAAAATTTTCATTTTTCCACACCGCATGTTCAGAATCTGTTTGACGATGCCAATTATAGATATCACTGGGTGATCTCCTTAAGCCGTGCGGTAGAACTGACCAAGAGTGGAGATTCTGAACTTGGTGTTCTTCTGGTCGATATGAATTATTCCAGTATTGAACAGTTATTGGAAAAAGCAAATACCGGAATCAATGAAGAATATGTGTATCTGATGGATGGAGATGGTGAGATTATCTATCATCCCAAACAGAAGCTGATCTATGCAGGACTTTATGAAGAAAATAATGAAGAAATTGCTGCCTGGGATGATGGAAGCCATAAGGAGGATTTTTGGAGTGAGAACCGGCTGGTGACGGTGAAGACCGTCAGTTATACAGGATGGAAGATTGTCAGTGTGATTCCAAACAGTGTCTTTAATATGGGTATGTATGAGACAAGGCTGTTTTTCGTGATGTTGCTGATCATATCCATGCTGCTCATTATTTTTGTAAACCAGATGGTATCTTCCAGTGTGGCAAGTCCGTTGGAAAAGCTCAATGAGTCTGTGAAGGAATGGGAAGCAGGTAATATGAATCCGGATATTTATATTGGCGGATTTACGGAGGTCGAGCATCTGGGACGAACATTGAAATCCACAGTGGAGCAGATCCGGAAACTGATGGATGACGTGCTTCTGGAACAAGAGGAGAAGCGAAAAAGTGAGCTGGATGCACTACAGTCTCAGATTAATCCGCATTTCCTTTATAATACATTGGAGTCTATTACCTGGATGATCGAGGGAGAACGTTATGAAGATGCTGTGTTTATGATTTCTCAGCTTGCCAGTCTGTTCCGCATCAGTCTTAGCAAAGGACGGACGATCATCCGTGTGGAGGATGAAATCAAGCATGCTACCAACTACATGAATATTCAGAAGATCCGGTATAAGAATCGGTTCCATGTGGATTTTCAGATTGATGAAGAGATTCTGAACTGTTGTACTGTGAAGTTGATCGTACAGCCTCTTCTTGAAAATGCTATCTACTACGGCGTGGAAGGGATGGATGATGAAGGAGAGATCTGGGTACGTGGTTACAGGGATGGCGATGACGTATGTATCGAGGTCAGAGATAATGGTCTTGGCATGTCTGAGGAAATACTGGATTCTCTGTTAAAAGAAAACAGCAGAGTACCAAGGAAAGGTTCCGGTGTAGGCGTGATCAATGTACATAAACGAATACAGATCCGTTTTGGAAAAAAATACGGGCTGGAGATCGAGAGTGAGCCGGATGAAGGAACGATGGTAAGAATTCGACTTCCGTATATCGAATATTCACCGGAGATCCTGGAATATCTGGATGGAAAGCGGACGAACAGACCGGAGGAGGGAACAGCAGATGAGAAGAAGTAAAGAAATATGGTATCTGCTGCTGTTTTCGATTCTGATAGCAGCTGTGGCTGGATTGATCATGACAGTTGGGCGAAAGGAAGAAAAGAACAGTTATACGGTGTCTGTAATTGTAAACAACAGCAGTGACAGCCGGTGGACGTCTCTGAGAGAAGGAGCTGAAGCTGCAGCCAGAGACTACAATATACGTCTGAACTATGTAGCTACTGGAGAATTCTGGGGAAAGCAAAACGAACTGGAGATCATATACAAAGAACTGGAATCGGGTGTGGATGGCATGATCATTCAGATGTATGCAAGTGAAGGTGTCTATGAAGGAATAGAAGCCAGGCTGCCAAGAGAAAAATGTGTACTGCTGGAGACGGATATTACCCCGGAAGAATATTATCAGACGGTTGGCCCGGACAACAAGGAACTGGGCAGTGCACTGGCTGAACGGATCTGCCAGGATTTCGGAGAAAATCTGACGGGAAAGACAATCGGTATTCTCTGTGGAAATACTGGTCAGATCGCTCTGAGACAACGACTGGATGGGTTGGAGGAGACGCTTCTGAAAGCGGGAGCAAAGATTCAGTGGAAGCTGGCAGAGATGGGTCGGAATCCAGATAAGAAACTATTTGAAGAAAAATGGAATCTGGGAGCTGATATTGTGATCGCACTGGAAAACAGTGAGACTGAGCGGGCAGTGGATTATATGCAGGAGAATCAGATATCTGTCAATAACTGTGTCCTGTATGGAGTGGGTAACTCAGAAAAGGCCGTCTATGAGCTTGATAAAGGGAGGATTCAGGCACTGCTGGTTCCAAATGAATTTCACATGGGGTATCAGAGCGTGAAAGAGCTGGCGACAAAGCTGGAATATCATACAGCGGAAATGAGAAATGTGACGACAGGATATTTGATGGTGGACAGAGAACATCTTTATGATGCCGAAAATCAGAAGATCCTGTTCCCAATCGTACAGTAGGGGGGATAAAATGTTTGCGAAGAAAATGACGATAGCAGGACTTGCCTGCCTGCTGGCAGTAGAAGCCTCAGGCTGTGGAAATACAGGTGGAGGACAGGTCACCAGCATCAGGATCGGTGTCAGTGTCTATGATCAGTATGATACATTTGTTTCGGAAATGATCAATCATTTTAATGAATATGCCAGTGAAGTGTCTGCTTCCATGGATTCGAATGTGTCGGTTAATATTGATGTTTACAATGCGGCAGCCAGTCAGACCACACAGAACAATCAGGTGAAAACCATGTTGGAAGATGGGTGTGATATTATTTGTGTCAACCTGGTGGACCGTACAGAACCGGTAACGATCATTGATATGGCGGAGAAGAAGGATGTGCCGGTGATCTTCTTTAACAGAGAACTGGTGGAACAGGATCTGGAACGATGGGATAAGCTCTACTATGTGGGGGCTAAGGCATTTGAGTCAGGAATTATGCAGGGGGAGATGGCTGCAGATATCTTCAAAAACGATCCTGCGGCGGATAAGAATGGAGATGGTGTGTTCCAGTACATTATGTTGGAAGGAGAAGCAGATCATCAGGATGCCATTGTTCGGACAGAGTATGCTGTCAGTACAATTACGGATCAGGGCGTGCCAGTGGAAAAGCTGGGTTATGCCATCGCAAATTGGAACCGTGCACAGGCAAATACCAAAATGAGTCAGCTTCTGACGGAATACGGGGATCAGATTGAACTGGTGTTGGCTAACAACGATGATATGGCACTAGGTGCTGTGGATGCTATGAAAGCGGCAGGCATCGATCAGGCAGAATGGCCGGTGATCCTTGGAATCGATGGAACAGATGTGGGCCTTGCGGCGCTTAAGAACGGTGAGATCAGAGGAACAGTCTATAATGATAAGGAAGGACAGGCAGAAAAGATGTTTGATCTGGCATTCTGTCTGGCGAGGGGACTGCCTCTTGATGATCTGGGACTGGAAGATGGAAAATATATCCGGCAGCCTTACACGAAGCTGGAAGAGGTACCGGAAGAACAGGAGTAGAAAAATGGATCAGGATACAAAAAAAATGACAAGGACCGCCATCTATGTGGCGGCGGGCGGATACCTTCTGTATCTGGCATATCAGTTATTTGGCAGGCTGTCTGAAAGCACAGGCTTATCTTATACGGTCAGTCTGGCAGCCATGGTGCTGTTTGCAGCAGGTGGGGCAGGCATAATGATATTTGGCATTCGGCAGTTGATTTTACTGGCAAAGAATGGTGTCAGCGAGTTTGATAAACAGCCGGGTCCGTCAGAGCCGGATTTATCAGAAAATGTTTCGTCAGAAAATGAAGATAATTCTGAGAAATAAGGAATATAGAAAAGCCTCGTTCATATATTGGTAGAAAGTGGGTACAGAGGAGCCTGTCCCACAGGATCAATGTAGAAACGAGGTTTTTATATGGCAGAAACAGAATTTACGAATACGCCGCGCCTTCCGGCAGAGACGGGGCAGCTTCAGGTGCGTCTGATGGAGGAGCGGACACGCCGTCCGATCGGAGGTGCACAAATCCACATCACTTATGAAGGAGAGCCTGATGGAGAAGAGCGTGATGCGGTGACTGATGAATCTGGAATGACAGAGATAATCACCCTTCCGGCACCAAACCGTGATTACAGTACATCTATCTCTGAGCAGCAGCCTTATGCGGAGTATACCATTCGGGTAAATGCAGATGGCTATGAACCAACAGAGGTGGCTGGGACAGAGATCCTGCCTGACGAGACAGCCATTCAGGAGATTCTGATGAAGAGATCCGTGCAGATCGGGGAGTTTGACAGGATCGTGATAGGACCTCACACGTTGTTCGGTAACTATCCACCCAAGATCGCAGAGTCGGAGATCAAGCCGATGACTGAGTCAGGAGAGATCGTCTTAAGCCGGGTGGTGATTCCAGAGTATGTTATCGTCCATGACGGCGCCCCGTCGGATTCCAGTGCCCGTAATTACTGGGTGCGTTACCGGGATTATATTAAAAATGTGGCATCCAGTGAGATCTATGCTACATGGACAGATGCGGCCATCCGGGCCAATGTGCTGGCAATCATGTCATTTGTGCTTAACAGAGTTTATACGGAATGGTATCGCAATCGTGGCTATGACTTCACGATCACTTCTTCTACTGCTTTTGACCAGAAATGGATCTATGGAAGAAATATTTACCAGAATATTTCCAATATTGTAGATGAGGTATTTGGAAATTATCTGTCACGGCCTAATGTGAAACAGCCGATTCTGACCCAGTATTGTGATGGACGGCAGGTATCCTGCCCGGGTTGGATGACGCAGTGGGGTTCTCAGAGTCTGGGAGAGCAGGGATATTCTACGATTGAGATTCTGCGGTATTATTATGGAGAGAGCATCTATATCAATACAGCAGTGGAGATCTCCGGTGTTCCGTCCTCCTGGCCGGGATATGATCTGAGTGTGGGCTCCAGCGGAAGCAAGGTTCTGCAGATGCAGGAACAGCTCAATGTGATTGCAGAGGCATATCCGGCATTGCCCAGGGTGGATACAGACGGTATCTATGGACCGGCTACACAGGCGGCTGTGGAGAAATTTCAGTCGATATTTGGATTGCCTGTAACTGGCATTGTTGACTATCGGACCTGGTACAAAATCTCAGAGATCTACGTGGGAGTGTCCAGAATTGCGGAGCTTCGGTAAAAAATCCTTTTCAATTTGAAAAAAATTGGGTATAATCATAACATGAGCCTTGACACAGGACAAAATAAGATGCATTATTTCAGATAGACTTGTTTAGGAAAAGAACGAAAGGGGAAACGTATATGGCAGGAACTGATATTGGAATTGACTTAGGAACAGCCAGCATCCTTGTTTACATCAAAGGGAAGGGCGTTGTACTGAAAGAGCCGTCTGTCGTTGCATTCGACAGAGATACAAATAGAATTAAAGCGATCGGAGAGGAAGCGCGTCTGATGCTTGGCCGTACACCGGGCAATATCGTGGCAGTCCGTCCGCTGCGTCAGGGAGTCATCTCTGATTTCACGGTAACGGAAAAGATGCTGGATCATTTTATTAAGAAGGCAGTTGGAAAGAAGACGTTCCGTAAGCCGAAGATCGCTGTCTGCGTACCGAGCGGTGTTACTGAGGTAGAGAAGAAGGCAGTTGAGGATGCTACTTATCAGGCAGGCGCAAGAGAAGTATTTATCATTGAGGAGCCGATCGCAGCAGCTATCGGAGCCGGTATTGATATTTCCAGACCTTGCGGAAATATGATCGTGGATATCGGTGGTGGTACTACAGATATCGCTGTGATCTCTCTGGGCGGTACTGTTGTCAGCACATCTGTAAAGATCGCCGGTGATGATTTTGATGAAGCGATCGTACGTTATATGCGTAAGAAACATAATCTTCTGATCGGTGAGAGAACCGCAGAGGATATTAAGATCAAAGTAGGAAGTTGTTATCCGGGAACAGAGCCGAAGACTCTGGATGTCCGTGGACGTAACCTGGTGACTGGTCTTCCGAAGACGGTAACTGTTTCTTCTGAGGAGACAGAGGAAGCTCTCAAAGAGGCAACTGCACAGATCGTGGAAGCTGTACACAGCGTACTGGAGCGTACACCACCAGAGCTGACTGCAGATATTGCAGAACGCGGTATCGTTCTGACCGGAGGTGGAGCACTGCTTCGCGGACTGGAAGAGCTGCTGGAGTCCAAGACTGGTATCAACACTATGACCGCAGAGGATCCAATGCAGTGTGTAGCTGTAGGAACAGGTAAGTTCGTAGAGTTCTTGTCCGGCCACAGAGAAGAGGAAAGAAAAAAACTGTAAGTAATTCAGAACCAAGTGAATGTGATTCTGAATATATCATACCGTCTATCAAGGACATGGCAGTGCGCCATGTCCTTTTCACACAAAATCCATGACAGGAGCGGGGATGGAAGTACGAAAGGGATATGTGGAGCACATTGTGTTCCGCAACAATGACAATGGGTATACGGTGTTCCAGCTGGTCAGTGAGGAAGAAGAACTGACCTGTGTGGGACTTTTTTCTGTGCTTGCAGAAGGGGAACTGGTACAGGTCAGCGGATATATGAAAGAACATCCGTTATATGGAGAGCAACTTCAGGTGGAACAGTATGAGCTGCTGGCACCGGAAGACGAGACAGCCATGGAGAGATATCTGGGAAGCGGAGCTATCAAAGGGATCGGAGCTGCCATGGCGGCGCGTATTGTCCGCAGATTCAAAGGGGATACCTTCCGCATTATTGAAGAAGAACCGGAGCGCCTGGCAGAAGTCAAAGGAATCAGCGAGAAGAAAGCCATAGAGATCTCTGCCCAGATGGAAGAGAAGAAGGATCTGCGTCAGGCCATGATGTTCCTGACCCAGTATGGGATCTCAGTGCCGCTGGCGGTGAAGATCTATCAGCAGTATGGCAACCGGACCTATCAGGTAGTGGAGGAGAATCCGTATCGTCTGGCTGATGATATTTCCGGCATAGGATTCAAGATTGCAGATGAGATCGCCAGCCGGATCGGCATTCATACAGATTCCGATTATCGAATCCGCAGCGGTCTGCTCTATGTGCTGTTACAGGCCACCGGAGAGGGACATACCTGTCTTCCGAAGGAGGATCTGCTGCACAGAGCATCTGCACTTCTGGGTGTGGAGGAAGAGCAGATGGAGACCCAGCTCATGAATCTTTGTATGGATCGGAAGCTGGTCATGAAAGAGCAGAATGGAAAAGTCATGGTCTGGTATGGACAGTATTACTATATGGAGCTGAACGTGGCCAAGATGCTGCATGATCTGAATCTGGAATGTGAGATGGAAGAAAGCCAGATCGTGAAAAAGCTTTCTAAAGTGGAGAAGCAGGCATCGATCACTCTGGATGAGATGCAGCGAAAAGCAGTGGTGGAAGCAGTGAAAAATGGTGTGCTGGTCATCACAGGAGGACCTGGTACCGGTAAGACGACCACGATCAATGCCATTATCCGGTATTTTGAGACGGAGGATATGGAGATCCTTCTGGCGGCGCCTACAGGCCGCGCAGCCAAGCGGATGACGGAAGCCACCGGCTGGGAGGCAGTGACGATCCACCGGCTTCTGGAGTTGTCTGGGGTGCCTTCTGACGACCGCAGTACAGCTTCCTTTGAACGGAATGAAGAAAATCCGCTGGAAGCGGATGTGATCATCATTGATGAAATGTCCATGGTAGACATTTTCCTGATGAATGCCTTGCTGAAAGCTGTCAGTGTGGGAACCAGACTGATCCTGGTGGGTGATATCAACCAGCTGCCAAGTGTCGGTCCGGGCTGTGTGTTGAAGGACATTATCAGAGCCGGAAGCTGTCCGGTAGTACAGCTGACCAGGATCTTCCGTCAGGCAAGCCAGAGCGATATTATTGTGAATGCCCACAAGATCAACCGGGGCGAGCATGTGACATTGGATAACAAAAGCCGGGATTTCTTCTTTTTGCAGCGGCAGGACCCCAATGTCATTCTACGCGTTGTGCTTGCTCTTGTGCAGGAGAAGATGCCCAGATATGTGGATGCAAGACCTACGGATATTCAGGTACTGACGCCTATGCGAAAAGGAAGCCTGGGAGTGGAGAACCTGAACGAGATGCTTCAGAGATATCTCAACCCGCCATCTCCTGAGAAAAATGAAAAGGAGACTGCCAGAGGGCGGTTCCGCGAAGGCGATAAGGTTATGCAGATCAAGAATAACTATCAGATCGAGTGGGAAGCAAGGAACCGCTATGGAATCGCCATCGACAAAGGAACGGGTATTTTCAATGGAGATATGGGAATCGTGCAGCAGATCGACCTTCTGGCAGAGACCATGGAAGTGCTGTTTGACGATTATCGCACAGTCACCTACAGCTTTCAGATGCTGGAAGAACTGGAGCTTGCCTATGCGGTGACGATCCACAAGTCCCAGGGAAGTGAGTACCCTGCAGTGGTGATCCCGCTGCTTACAGGGCCGCGGATGCTTATGAACCGAAATCTTCTGTATACAGCAGTTACAAGAGCACGCTCTTGTGTGACACTGGTGGGAAGTCCGGAGACGTTTGCACAGATGATCGACAATGCCAGCGAGCAGACCCGGTACAGTGGATTGTATGACCGGATCAGAGAGGTGGAAGGATGCGAATAAAAGAAACTTTAATAGGACTTTTATATCCAAAAAGATGTCCGGTGTGCCATGACGTGGTAGAGGACAAGGGGGAGCTTGTCTGCAGGATCTGCAGAACGAAACTTCCCCTTGTACGGCAGCCTGCCTGCAGGAAGTGCGGCAAACCGCTTCTGGAAGAAGAGCGGGAATATTGTCAGGACTGTACCAGAAAGCATCATGAGTACCGGCAGGGACGGGCAGCATTTATATACGATGAGAGAATGCGCCGCTCCATAGCAAAATTCAAGTATGAAGGCAGACGGGAATATGCTGCATTTTACGCAGAAGAGATCGTAAGAAGCTGTGGAAGAGAAGCCGCACTCTGGCAAGCACAGGCACTGGTTCCTGTTCCGCTGCATCCATCCCGCAGACGGAAGCGGGGGTTTAATCAGGCAGAGGTGCTGGCAGAGGAACTGTCACGATGGATGGGGATTCCCGTGGAACGTAAAATATTGATCCGCAGCAAGAAAACCAGAGCGCAGAAGCAGTTGAACGATCAAGAGCGTGTATCAAATCTTAAAAATGCCTTTTCTGTCAGAAAAGGATCCATTCCCCCTAAGACAATCATATTAGTAGATGACATTTATACCACCGGCAGCACGATTGATGAAGCGGCAAGGGTATTGCTGGAAAATGGTGCACAGACTGTATATTTTTTATGCATTTGTGTTGGAAGAGGAAGTTAATTGTGTTATACTATAGTCTATATGAGGTGGAGACAGTAGTATGATTAATGAAGAGAAGGTCATTTTAATGACACATGCCTCCCTCTATGAGAATGGAGAAGGCAAGAAACAGATGAAGATCGCCGACTACTACAGACATGACTATATCAGCGTCAGACTTCTGCTCGGCTGGTTCTGGGGAACGGTCGGTTTTGCTGCCATGCTGGCATTGTGGGTCTTCTGCAAAATGGAATACTTAATGGAAAACCTTCATAATATGGATCTTAAGGGATTTGCAACTACGATTGTTGGGCTGTATGTGGCAGCAATGGTCATATACTTAGGATTCCTCTATGGAGTCTATTCGTTCCGCTATCAGGCGGCTAAAAAGAGTGTGGGAGCATATTCCCATACGCTTCAAAAAATCTCTGGGATCTATGCAAAAGAGGAGAAAATGAAGGATGCTGGATCTCTGACGGAGGAAATGGACCATGACGGAACTACTTGAGATGAAGCAGCGGCTGAAGATCTTTTACGGAAAATATGATGTATATCTGAAGCCTGCGTTAAAATTTTTACTGGCATTGTTTGCCTTTTTCATGATCAACGAACAGATCGGATTTATGCAGAAGCTATCGGGACCGGCGGTGTCTTTATTGCTGGCACTTCTGTGTTCTTTCCTTCCGGTCAATATGATCGCAGTATTTGCAGGACTTTTAGTGTGTGCCCATGCATATGCACTGTCACTGGAAGTATTTGCCATGGCAGCCGGGCTTCTGGCGGTTATGTATATTCTGTATTTCAGGGTATCGCCCAAATACGGATATGTACTGGTGCTGACGCCCATAGCATTTTTGCTGAAGATTCCATATGCGGTTCCGCTGACTATGGGACTGCTTGGCGGACCGGCCTGTGTGGTGCCGGTAGCCTGCGGAACGGTTTTTTATTATTTGATTTATTACATGAAGAACAATGAGGCCATGCTGGCAAGCTCGGAGACCGAACAGATGACTTCCAGACTTAGTTATCTGGTGGAAAATGTGCTGAATAACAAGACAGTGATCCTGACAGTACTGGTATTTGCCGTTGTCCTGATGATTGTCTATGCGATTCATCGCCTGAGCGCAGATCATGCATGGCATATTGCGATCGGAGCCGGAGCGGTGACGAATATAGTTCTGTTCCTGGTAGGAGCACTTGTGATGCAGGTGAAAGTGCCGATCATTCAGCTGATCCTTGGTACGCTGGTGTCCATCGTGATCGCCATGGCTGTGGAGTTCTTCGTATTCAGCGTGGACTATTCCAGAACAGAGTATGCGCAGTTTGAAGATGACGAATATTATTATTATGTGAAAGCTGTTCCGAAGATGTCGATTGCGGTTTCGGATAAGCAGGTGAAGAGGATCAACACCAGACGCCGCACCGGTCAGCGGAAGCGTCACTAAGCAAAGTATAAGAGGAAAAACAGACAGAAAGGTTGTGAAGAGATGATACCAGAATGGCTGGATCAGTATATGTCCATGGCGGCATTGAATATTACTTGGTCAGATGTGGTCGAGATTCTTATATTGGCATTCATTATTTATCATGTGATGATATGGATCAAATCAACCCGTGCCTGGAGTCTGATGAAAGGATCTGCGGTTCTGCTTGCATTGCTGATCCTGGCATATGTGTTCCATATGAACACGATCCTGTGGATCGCCAAGAACTTCTTCAGTCTTGGAATCATGGCGGTCATTGTAGTATTTCAGCCGGAACTTCGCCGGGCCCTGGAACAGCTGGGTGAGAATAACCTGCTGACATCCATCGTGCCTTTTGACAACAGCCGGAAAGTAGAAGAGACGTTGACAGACCGCACCATCGGAGAACTGGTAAAGGCCTGTTTTGAGATGGGAAAAGCACGGACAGGAGCATTGATCGTTCTGGAACAGGCAGTAAGCCTGCAGGAATATGAGAGAACGGGGATCTCTATTGATTCTCTGGTATCCAGCCAGCTGATCCTGAACATTTTTGAAAAAAATACACCCCTTCATGATGGTGCGGTGATCATGTCAGGCAACCGGATCCGTTCGGCAACCTGCTATCTGCCGTTATCAGATAATATGACACTTAGCAAAGCATTGGGAACCAGACACCGGGCGGCAGTCGGTGTCAGTGAAGTCAGCGATTCTCTGACCATCGTAGTGTCTGAAGAGACTGGTTCTGTATCGGTGGCAAGAGGCGGAAGACTTTTAAGGAATCTTAATCAGGAGCAGTTGAAGAAGCAGCTTCAGGCACTGCAGCCAAAGACCGATGACAGCCGCAAGATCAGGCTCTGGAAAGGACGGGGAAAGAATGAAAGCAAAGATATTTGATAATCTGTTGTTTAAGATCCTCGCATTGCTCATGGCAGTCCTTCTGTGGGTCGTTGTGGTCAATATTGATGATGCGGTGTCTTATAAGAAGATCAGTGGTGTGAAGGTTAATCTGATCAATACAGATGTGCTGACGTCCCAGGATCAGACGATCCGGGTGGAAGAGGGAACCGATACCGTGAATCTGACGGTCTATGCCCGTTCCTCTGTGTTAAAGAGTCTGAAAGCAGAGGATTTTTCTGCTACTGCGGATGTGAAGAAGGATCTTCTCTATGACAATATGGTGAAGATCGGAGTCAGCTATGTGGGAAGTCTGCCATCCAGCAGCATTCAGAAGATTGAGCAGGATCGCAGCAATGTGCTGGTCAGCATTGAGAAACAGGTGACTGAGCAGTTCAAGGTAACTGCCAAATATACAGGAGAGCCCAGTGACGGACTGGTACTTGGCTCTCTGGTTCCGGAGCAGTCTCTGGTAGAGATCACGGGACCGAAATCGGTGGTTGAGAAGATCAAACAGGTAGTAGCAGAGGTAGATATTACCGGAATTACCGGTACGGCAGTGAGAAGCTGTAGTCTGAAGCTTCAGAACAGTGATGGGGATGCTATTGATGGCACTTACCTGGATTATGTAGGTAAGAACGAGGATTTTGAAGTGACGGCAACTACATTGAGCACCAAGCTGGTAGGCATCAGCTTTGATGTGAGTCAGGCAGCACCGGAGGGTTATGGGCTGTTATCCATTTCCTATAAGCCGGAGACTGTGACCATTGCCGGAGAGAAGGCAGCACTGACCGCTATCTCGAACCTGGAGATCCCGGCGGAAGCACTGAATCCGGAAGGCAAGACCGGAAGTGTGCAGAATACGGTAGATATCAGTCAGTATCTGCCGACAGGCATTCAGATTCCGAAGGAAGATGATAAGAGTATTGTGGTGACTATGGAGATCCAGGAGCTTGAGACTGTGGATTATGCATTTGCACCGGCGCAGATCAATTATGATAATCTGCCAGATGGACTGACCGTGGACGAGGATGAGAGCCATACACTGGAGATCCCGATCCGGGGCATGCAGCACGATCTGGCGACCCTTTCCATGGATGCTGTGGAGGTTCATGCGGATCTGAGCAGTTACAGGAAAGCAGGTACTTATACGGTGCCGGTGGCCGTCACATTACCGGATGGATTTTCCTGCCCTTCCGATTTGACGGTGGATGTAAAGCTTGAAAAAGCAGATTAAAAAGAAGGAAAACAGATGAGACAGGGGAACTGCGGATAACAGCATCCCCTGCCTTTGTTGTTACATGAGGATGTGAAAAATGCGGAATCTGGAGAACAAGAAAAAATATCTGGCCATCTGGCTGCTGATCTGTCTGGCCGTGGTACTGATAGGTACAGCGATCCCGGTAAGAGAGGCACGGTCTTTGGGACTTTCCGGAGCCAATCAGGCCAATTTAAAATCAGCAACAGAAGAACTGACAGAGGGACATGAGCTGATATTTCAGGTGGACATGCCTTCGGAGACAGCCAGTCAGATTGGATTTTTCTTTACAATGAATAAACATCAGTTTGCAGAAGGCGAGCTGTCGATCTGTGCATACGACGGGGAGGAGCAGATCGGTAAGACTGTTACTCCACTTGCAGATATGGAAGCAGATCAGTTCTTGTTTGTGAAGTTTTCCCCTTGTCCTAAGACTCTGACAGTGCGGATATCTTCTGACGCGCCGGAGGCAGGACCTTCTGTGTGGCTCAATGAGGTCACGGTCAATCCGGGAACGGCACAGATGGATGGAGAATCTATAGAGAAAAGTCTGGTCTACAATCTGACATATACCGTCATGGTACACAGGTTCCAGAAGCCGATGCTGATCGGACTGATCCTGCTGCTGGGAGGTATCGGTGTCTACGGAGCAGGCGGATTTGTACGACCTGTGAAAAAGGAAAAGATAAAGCTGCCAAAGAAAAAAGGCAATCGAGTACGTCAGATGATCGGTCTTGGCTGTACCGTGCTGGCAGTGGCACTGATCTTCTTCTATCTCTATGATACGAAGATTCGGATCGCGCAGAATACAACAGAGCGGGTAACAATACTGGAGCCAGATGGGGAGACACAGGAAATCACCGAAGAGAACGCATATTATCGACAGCTGGTGCATCCAGAACAGGATTCACTGACAGGTCTTGGCGTGCGGTTCTTTGTGGAAGCGGATAACACATTGACGGATGAGGGGATCATGCATGCCAGAGTGACAGATCTGACAATAGGACAGGTCATGTGTGAGACAGATGTGGCTGCGTCTTCCTTTATTTCCGGGGAATATGTGGGACTTCTGTTTGACAACTCTCAGACTGGCGTGGCAGATCATGACTACGAGATCGAACTTACTTTTTCGCCGGAGCTTCTGAACCGGGGCTTAAGTCTGATGACCAGCGAGGAAGGAGCCTGCGTCTGTGCGTACCTTTATTTTAATATTTTCCTGAAGAAATTTTTCTTCTTTTTATTTCTGGGTGCTGAAGCATTTGCCTGCCTGTTTGTATATCTGACTTTTATACGGAAGACAAAGCTCACCACCATATTTTTAGTGACGGTACTGTTCCTGGGACTGGTGTACAATGTGCTTCTTACCCCACAGATGGTTCCGGATGAAGCGAAGCACATAGATATGGCTTATCGGTATAGCAACGAGTTGCTGGGATATGAATCTCTGGGAGATACCACCTGCCTTATGAGAGCAGACGATGCAGCCATTGATTTTACATCCTCGCCGACCATTCATAATTACAGAAATGTATATTATGGACTGTTCTCTAAAGTGACAGATGATCGGATGGTAGAGACAGAGATCAACAGTAATATAGAAGGTAGCTTTCTGTTCTATGCGCCGGCAGTACTTGGCATGACGTTCGCCCGCCTGCTGGGACTGGGAACGGTTCCGATGCTGTTGATTGCCAGATACTTGAATCTGATGGCATTTGCCCTGCTGGCATGGTTTGGCATGAAACATCTGCCATTTGGGCAGATGACCTTGTTTGTGCTGGCGATGTTACCGGTCAATCTACAGCAGTGTACATCCTTTTCCCATGATGCGATCACCCATGGGATACTCCTGCTCTATGGATGCCTTTGTCTGGAAGCTATTTACAAAGAAGAGAAGATGACCGGCCAACGGATGCTTCTGCTGGAAGTGATGGCATTGCTTCTGCTGTACTGTAAGAATGGAAGCTATGTGCCGCTTTGCCTGCTTCCAATGCTGATCCCGGCGGCTCGGTTTGCCGGAAAACGGGAAAAATATTTGTCTGTGGGGGCGCTGGCAGGCATTCCGCTGCTTGCATTTGCAGGAAAGCATATGACAACAGTCAGCGGAATCGTCACGACGACCGCGGCAACCAGCGTGGTCAGCACCGGAGATGGAACAGAATTTCTGACCGGTTATACCATTGGATATTTTCTGAAGGATCCGTTGGAATTTGTCTATATGATGGCAAATACATTTTTTGATAAGATTGGATTTTATCTGGAGTCACTGGTGGGTTATAAGCTTGGCTGGGTGGAGATCGAGACCTCTATGTTGGTGGTTCTGCTGTTCTGGTTCCTTTTGTTCTTGACGACGCTGGATACACAGGAGAAACAGGTGCGGATCCGCGGTTTTGAACGGTTCTGGATGATCTTCCTGTGTCTGGGTTGTACGGGGCTCATTCTTCTTGGCATGTTGTTCCAGTGGACACCTATGGGACATGTCTCCATTGAAGGGGTGCAGGGAAGATATTTTCTGCCGTTTATGCTGATCCTTCTGACAGCCGCAAGAGGCAGGTGGATCAGTCTGACCACGCGGATCGACCGGGGAATTGCAGCAGCTGCTGTGTCTGGCCAGCTTCTGACGATCATGTATGTGATCAAACAAGTGACGACGGTTTAACCTAAGAAAGAGGATAGATTATGGATAAAAAAAGACTGGCAATCAATATGGCTGCCCAGCTTCTGGCTTTTGCAGTCAATATGGGGATCAGCTTTTTCCTGGCACCCATTATTGAGGCGCAGATGGCAAATACGTACGGATTTGTGACGCTTGCCAATCAGTTTGTACTGTATGCTCAGATTGTAGTATCGGCGCTCAACACCATGGCAAGCCGTTTTGTAACGATCCACATTCATCGTGGAGAGGAAAAAGAGGCAGGAGAATATTTCTCCTCTGTATTTTTCGGAAATGTGATCATGGCTGGCATTTTCCTGCTGCCGGCGCTGGTGATCGTGATCTTTATGGGGAACTTGCCGTTCCTGCATGTTCCGGCGGATGCTCTGCATGATGTACAGCTGTTGTGGGCGTTTGTATTTTTGAACTTTTTCCTGAGTATTATCATGTCTATTTACAGTGTATCCACTTACGCCATGAACCGGTTGGATCTCACATCCATCCGAAGTATGTATGCGGATATTTTAAGAATTATTTTCCTGTTTGGAACATTTCTGTTGTGGAGACCGGCTCTATGGCTGGTGGGTGCAGCATCTCTGATCAGTACCTGCTACACAGCGTTCTGGAACCGCAGATATACGAGACAGCTTCTGCCAGGTATCACGGTGCGTCGGCAGGACTTCCGGTGGAAAAAAGTGTGGGAGCTGATCTCTCTGGGGGCATGGAATTCTCTGACCCGTCTTGGACAGCAGCTTCTGGACGGTGTGGATATTCTTCTGTCAGGTGCGCTGATCCTGGATGAGAGTGCTTCCATGACCATGCTGTCTCTGGCAAAAATGGTACCTACAGCTATCTCCAGCCTGATGGGCACGGTAGTGGGTGTCTTCAATCCCCAGATCACCATCGCATACGCAGAAGGTGACAAGGAAAAGCTGGTGGACATTATCAAGAGCTGCAATCGGATCCTGATTTTTATTATGAGCATTCCCATTGCATTTCTGACGGCTTATGGAAGAGATTTCTACGCACTGTGGCAGCCAACGAAGGATCCTGATATGCTGCAGAGACTGTCTTTGCTGGCAGTAGGCGTGCTGTATGTAAGTATGAGTATTCAGGTACTCTATCATGTATTTATTATTACGAAGAAAGTAAAATGGAACTCTTTGGTGGTTCTGGGATCGGGAATCTGTTCTTCACTCCTGTCACTGATCCTGTTGTCAAAGACAGATCTTGGCGTGGCCTGTTTTCCTCTGTCCAGCATGCTTACCGGAGTTCTCCGGAATATGATCTTTACACCGATCTATGCGGCAAAATGTCTGGAGATCCGCTGGAATCGGTTTTACAGTGATATTTTTCTTGGCTTTGCGTCCATCGGTACAATTACTGTGCTTGGACTTCTGTCCAGAATGGTTGTTCCGATCCATTCCTGGATAATCTTATTGTTGACAGGTGTGGTCATGGGACCGCTGGCACTGCTGGTGAATTTCTTTGTGATCCTGCGTAAACAGGAGAGAAAAATGGTCATTGGTATGGTTCGTTCCCGGCTGAAAGGAGAGGCTTAAAGAGACATGTACAGTGTAGTCATTCCGGTGTACAATGCAAAAAGCAGTCTAAAACGATGTGTGGATTCCTGGCTTGCCCAGAGCAGGTCAGATCTGGAGCTTCTGCTGGTGGATGATGGTTCCACGGATGGAAGTGCCGGACTTTGTGATGAACTGGCAGACAGTGATCCAAGAATCCGTGTGATCCATCAGAAGAACAGTGGAGTCTCCGCTGCACGAAATGCAGGAATTCAGGAAGCCTGTGGGGAGTATGTACTCTTTACAGACAGTGATGATTATGTGGCGGTGGATTATCTGGAAAAGATGGCAAACTGTGTGGATAACGCCGGCGCAGATCTGGTCTTATGTGGATTTCATCATTTATTTGAGGGCGCAGATATTCCTAAGAGTCCCCGAAGCGGCGTCTGGGAACTGCAGCATTTTAAAGAGACGTTTCTGGAGCTTTACAGCATGAGCTATCTTAATATGCCCTGGAATAAATTATACCGAAAAGACTTGATGGGAACATTTGATACATCCTTAAGTCTTGGGGAAGACCTGTTGTTTAATCTGGATTATCTGAGCAGATGCAGAAAGATAGCAGTGCTTTCTGACAAGCTTTGTTATTATATTCAAGATCTTCAGAAGACCAGTCTTTCATCGGTGGTGAGAACGAACCGGCTGGAGCTGGCGCGCAGAGTCTGTGAGGCTGCGGAAGCATTCTACGAGAAGACATGGGGAGAGTGCTGTCCGAATGGGCAGATCTTTACACGCTATATGAATGAAGTGCTGGATGAATGTGAAAAGCTGCCCTTGCAGAAAGAACTATCTTATCAGGAGAAGATTGAGACGATCCGACAATATGCTCAGGATGACTGGGTGAGAACCCGTGGAGGAGAAGCAAGGCTTACCCTTACGGATTACCGGATATTATTTCCGTTTCTCCGAAATAATAGACCCCGAATGGTCTATGCATTATGTGTTATGAGAAACTGGCTGGTAACGATCGTTCATTGGATACGGAGGAGAGAAAGATGACAGAACCTTTAATCAGCATCATAGTACCGGTGTACCGGGTGGAAAGCTATCTTTCCCGTTGTGTGGACAGTCTGCTTGCGCAGACCTATCAGAATCTGGAAATCATCCTGGTGGATGATGGGTCTCCGGATCAGTGCCCGCAGATCTGTGAAGATTATGCAAAAAAAGAGGAACGGATCCAAGTAATCCATCAGGAGAACCGGGGGCTTTCCGGTGCCAGAAATGCTGGCATCGATGTGGCAAAAGGTGAGTATCTGGCATTTGTGGATTCTGATGATTATGTGTCGGATGACTATATTCAGGTTATGTATGATGCGATTAAGGCCACAGGCTGTGCAATCAGCCAGTGCCGTTTTACTTATACAAAGGGAGAAAAGCTAAAAGAGAACCGTGGAACCGGTGCTTTTCGAATCTATCGCGGCAACAGCCTGATGGAAAAGCTTTACGGAAATGAAGAGGAAGCTACCTGGTTTGTGGTGGCATGGAACAAGCTGTATCGCAGGGATCTCTTCGAGACCATCCGTTATCCGGAAGGCAGAATCCATGAAGATGAGGCGACCACCTATCTGCTTTTTGATGAGGCGAAGAAGCTGGTATTTGTAGATCGTGTGTTATATGGATATTTTACAGAAAATACAGGAAGCATTACAGCTATATTTTCCAGAAAACGGCTGCAGTGGCTGGAGGCGCAGGAGGAACGGATCAGATTCTTTGATGAGCATGGATATACCGGTCTCATGCCGTCTGCTTATCGAAAATTATGTGATGCATGTATTACTTTTTATTTCCGTTGCACAGATAATGTGGAAGAAGCAGCAGCGCTTAAAAAGGAACTGAAGGACAGACTGAAAGCTTATGAACAGCAGGGGGCAGAATGGATCGAAAAGCTTCCGGCTAGGACAAGAATGGGATATAAACTGTTTGAGATCTGCCCGGCAATTTACGGAAAACTGCTGAGTCGGATGCAGGAGGCAGGATGAGAGAGAAGATCAGTGTGATCGTGCCGGTGTATGGCGTTGAAAAGATGCTGGCACGCTGCGTGGAGAGTATTCTGGCGCAGACCTATGAAAATATAGAATTGGTGCTGGTGGACGATGGATCTCCGGATCAGTGTCCGGCGATCTGCGACCAGTATGCAGAAAAATATAAAAATATCGTGGTGATCCACAAGAAAAACGGTGGACTGACTTCAGCCTGGAAAGCAGGCGTGACTGCTGCTACTGGTGATCTGCTTGGTTTTGTGGATAGCGATGATTGGATAGATCCGGATATGTATGAGCGTCTGTATGAGATCATGGAGAGATACGACGCGGATCTGTCTATGGCAGGTCTGGTATTTGATTATGAAGATAAGAACTATCCGCCTCGCAGAGAGGGGAACCGTCTGAAGCAGGAGTTCTATGATGAACAGAGCTGGCATGCTTTATTTCCGGTACTGTTAAATGACGGCAGTTTTATCGGCAGAACGATCCAGCCATCCCGCGTGACCAAGCTGTTCCGGAGAAAGCTGGTGGAACCAAATCTTCCTCTGTGGGATGACAGGGTATCTGTGGGAGAGGATCTACAGATGGTATTTGCAGCGGCACTGGATGCAAGAAAAGTCTGTGTCGTGCAGGACTATTATCCCTACCATTACTGGTATAATATGTCTTCTATGACTGGCCAGTACGATGGGAAATATTTAGGAAAGATCAAACTGCTGCGGGAGAGGCTGGAAGCTATTTCTGATGACAAGGGCATCTATGATTTTGCACCACAGATCCGTAACGATTTTTTGAGTCTGGCAGTGATGGCGGTAAAAAATGAGATCTGGCGGAACAAGAAAGATTCTGTTGAACAGATTCTGAAAAATGTACGGAGCATGTGTAAAGACCCGCAGGTGCAGGAAGCGGTGGAGCATCATACGATGAATCAGATTGGAATCTCAGTGAAACTGTATCTCTTCTTTATAAAACATGCCCTTGCCCTGCCCTGTTATCTGGTTACAGAAATATTTTTCTCACTTTATTATGGAATATTTGCAAGAATTCAGAATCGGAGGAAACATGGATAGAAAACTGATTTTTTTAGATATAGACGGAACAATTCTGGCACATGGGGAAGAAGTACACCCGGCAGTGCTGGAGGGGCTTCGGAGAGCAAGAAATAAGGGACATATGGTATTTATCAGTACAGGTCGGTCTCATGGCAGTGTACCTCCTGAGATCCTTGATATGGAGACAGATGGTCTGATCTGCAGTGCAGGAAGTGATATCTGGATCCATGGACAGCGTGCGTGGAGTGCGGCACTGGACACAGCACTCGTGGAGAAGGCCTGTAAAGTGCTGGATCGTCTGGATGCGATCTGTCTGCTGGAGGGCAGTGAGAATATCTATATGTCAGAACGCGGAGGTGATTTCCTTCGTGAAAAAGACAAGCCAGGAGATAACTCTGAGCTGGCCCGATGGAAATTCTATTTCCGGACAGCAGGGAATCTGCTACCGATCAAAGAATGGCACCAGACGCATATACCGATCCCGAAGGTGACTTTTCTGGTCTGGGGAAAAGAGCGGATGGAGCAGTTGATCGAAGAACTGAAGCAGGATTTCTACATCGCTTTTTTTGAGACAACTACAGAAGGAGTATATAATGGGGAACTGATCTCCTTGACAGAGAATAAGGGAACAGCGATCCGAAGAACAGCAGAGCTTCTTCATGAAAATGCGGATAACACCATAGCATTCGGTGACAGTATGAATGATTATCAGATGATCCGGGATGCAGCCTGTGGAGTTGCCATGGGCAATGCAGATGAGAAGCTGAAAGCGATTGCAGACAGAGTCTGCGAGACTGTCTGGGAAGATGGCGTGATCTGTGAACTGAAGCGGATGAACATCATATAGCAATATAAAACAAGATCCATACACATAGCTGCTGAATATGTGTATGGATCTGCATCATTTAAAAACCATTTTCAATACAATTGTTAATCAGTGCTGGCGTATTCACCAGATGATTTCGGAAATCTTCAATGAGGATCTGGCGGTCCTCCATAGTAATATAATCTTTCTCCTCCAGTGGGGAGCTGTTCACGGAGTACATCAGATATCCGGTGAATGCTTCTGACTGGAAATCATAGGCGGCCTCATCATGCATTCGCTCTTCTTCCTTTGCAAAAACAGAATCGATGACTTCCGGTGTAAAGGCATCTTCTTCCATCTGATAGATGAGATCCGTAAATTCTTTTTTGTATTCCGGATTTTTCAGCAATGCCGGAAGGATATTGTGATAATCGGCACTTTGGGTGGCCTGCTCAAAATTCATTACGACCAGATCAGAAAAACTGCCGATCCAGTCAAGATCGAACAGGAAAAATCGCCACTTTCCATCCTGATAGGGAAGACCGTTATCTTTGCAACGCCATACACGGAGATTATTATCCAGCCAGTCTCCGTTGCCAAGCAGCAGATTTACTGCATAATATTGCAGACATTGATGGACATCCAGCTGAGCTTCCACCTGTTCGATCACAGAAGGATCGGTCATATCTGCATGTTGCAGAAAATCTACAAACGTCAGATAGGATGCAAGGATCTCTGGTCTGGATTGCGTACCGGTCTTTTCTTCTTCAAATACAGAGACTACTTCAATATCCTCTTTTTTCTCAATATTGTAGAGCTCTGCCAGAGCGTTGTCGGTCTTTGCCGGCATCAGAAAATAAGCACCCTGATATTTGCCGTTGATATAGACAGCTGCAGGCGTGGTTGGGGATGCATCTACGATCCCTGCTTTCCTGGCCAGAGAATAACCAACGCTGTTGTGGATTCCGGTGGAGTCCATGGCAAGACGGACAGAATGAAGAATAAAGGAACTGTATTCCTGGATGGGCTTCGCAGCTCCATCCAGTGTGGTGCGTCCGTTCCACAGATCATAGGTAAAGTCTGGATGCTGTTTATCGTATTCTTTTCTGGCAATCACGCGGAAGGATTTGCGGATCGCATTTCTGGAGGTGGCACCGCTGATCCGAAGTCCTGCATTCTGAGCGATCAGAGGAGTTCCACTCTGGTCGTATACAAAGACCTGAATCTCACATTCTCCTTCTCTGCCGGAACACATATATCTGGCAGACAGAAGGCCATTTTCTTCACCGTAAAGGGTGTCATTATCTGCCTGGATCGAAACAATAAGTCCAGGAAAAGATTCCCGGCTGGCAAAGATGTCTTCTGCGTAAGTATCATAAGCTGCCCGGCTGTAAACCTCGCGTGCTTCCGGGGTGTCGGAGGCAATACGGCGAAAGCCAAAGCATGAGAAAAGTAAAACGAAAGACAGGATTAATAAAGAGAAAACGGAAAGCTTCTGTTTCATGATTTTATCCTTTGTCGATTGATCGGATTCAGAGTTACATATACAAAACTCTGAACTTATAATATAAATTTTATATAAATAGAAAGTAAAGTTCAAGGAAAACGCCGGAAAATTTTGTGAATGTGACAAAACAGGGATATTTGGTTTACATGTGGTTGACAAATATCGTGTAAAATAATAAAGTTATCGAAAAAGGTGGAAGGAGATATGATGTGAGAAAAGAAAATCTCAATTCCGTAATAAACTGGATCTGTGCAGCATTGGCATGTTTTGCACTGATGGTGAGTATGAATGCAGATCTTTCCGGGATCAGTGCAGAAGCAGCAGGCGGCGGCCTGTGGACTTTGCTGGCAGCGAATATAAAAAAACTGGAATATATTCTGCCGACCTTCTCCTATCGGGACGCGTTTTTTGCATTGATGATCCTGTTCTTTTTCTATAAAGTTCCGTGCCGCTGGCCGGAGCATGTGCCGCGTCTGTCCTGCAGGATTCCCGCGGTACTGGCAGCATTTTTTCTGGTATTTGGGTATAGCTTCCGCTACACCAACTCCTGGGATCTGATCTTTATGGATTCGTTCCATTTGCTGATCTCCGGGGTTGTGTTTGCAGGATATTATGTACTTGCAGTGCGTCTGTTTCAGATGGTGATCAGATATCTGTGCAAAAAAGCGCAGGAAAGTAAGACATCCTGTGGAAAATGGACGACACTGCTCTTTGAGACTCATGCATTTGCAGGACCGCTGCTGGTGATCATGATTTTCTGGAGCCCATACATACTGGCAAAATTTCCGGGAGCGTCCATGCCGGAGACGCTGGCAGAGATGCGCCAGTTCTACTGGGGAACCATCAACAACTATTACCCGCCGCTTCATACGATCATGCTGAGCCTGATCATGCAGCTTGGCAATCTGCTAGGTTCCTATACATTGGGATTTTTCCTGAACCTGGTACTGCAGCTTGCCATGCTCTTGTCTGCCTTTTCCTATGGGTTCCTGTTGATGAAACGATGGAAGACGCCGTATCTGTTCCGCTATCTGGCATTGGGCATCATCTGCATGACCCAGTTCTTCCCTATGGAATCTACGGTGGTGGAGAAGGACATTCCGTATACAGCCTGTGTTGTATTTTTGATGCTTCTTCTGGCAGAACTGGTGCGGACCATAAAGGATTCGGAGCCACTTTCAAAGAAACAGATTGCAGGACTGATCCTTGTATGTCTGGGCACAGCAGGATTCCGTAATGAAGGCATCTATCTGGTGCTGGTATCCGCAGTGGCAGCGATCGCCTATGGCTGGTCTGTGATCGGAAAAGAGAACCTGAAAAAGTGGAAGAGTATTCTGGTTGCATTTCTGATTCCAGTGGTATTGATCCTGGGATACCAGAAGGTGCTTCTTCCGGCATGCGGGGTGGAGGATAACGGACCAAAGGAAGCATTGTCCATTCCTTTTCAGCAGACGGCAAGATATGTAAGAGATTATGGTGCAGAGGTGACAGCAGAAGAGGCGGAGATCATTGGAAAGGTGCTGGATTATGAGAATCTGGCAGAACTTTATGATCCAATCACCTCAGATCCGGTAAAATATACCTACCATGCAGAGACAACAGGTGAGTTGCTCGATTACTTCCGCGTATGGGCGATCCAGCTTGTGAAGCATCCGGCCAATGCGGTGGAAGCGACTATGAACAATGCTTATGGCTGGTTCTATCAGGAAGGATATACGCAGAATTATATGATGACTTCCAGAATTGACGGGCAGGATGTGCGCTGGGAGATCAATCAGCCTGCAAAACTGGCCGGTGTCCGCCAGGTTATGGAACGGGTGGCAAAATTATTGTCCCGTGTGCCGGTGCTCAACTGGTTTGAAAATGCGGGAATGGTTTCCATGCTGCTGATTCTTTTGGTGGCAGTATGGATCGGTGCAGGAAAAAAACGGTATCTGGTGGCGGTAAGTCCATTGATCGTGGCGGTGCTGGTATGCATTGCTGGTCCGACATTCAATTATCAGATGCGGTATATTATGCCGGTGATGTTCAGTGTACCGTTTCTGGCAGGATTATTTGTGCAGAGTATGCGCGAATTGTAATAGAAGAGTACAAAGGAAGACATGATTAAGGCGGTGTAAGGATTTATTCTAAAAATTCTTACACCGCCTATTTAACTGTTATTTCCAATGGACTGTGACCTCATTTCTTGAAATCTATGTATTTATAGTCGCTTCCGACATTTTTTATTTTATCGTCTTATATGACTTTTCCAGTTTTCTCAACTGTTCATGTGGTTTTTTATTAACAAGGTATATTTCCGTTACCTTCTATATCACTTACATGTGATTCCTGTTATCTAAACAAGGTTCTTAATTAAATAAATGTTATTCAGTTTTTAAAAGTAATCTTCGTATGCCGGTGGACCGTACCATCCTTTCTGATATATTATGGGGTGTTACGTTAAGTTTTGGTTGGACTCTCCTCCTTTTCATGCTCCGTTCGATGGATTATTTTTCTTTTTCGTTCTCTGTTGTTTTATGAGTTTATTATAACATGAAAAAATGATTTGTCAATATATTTTTATAAAAAATATAAATTATCTGATTTGAATAGAAAATAATAAAAATACACAGATAGAATGTGCGCCATAGACAAACACCTGTCATTGACAGAGCATAAAGCCTTTGGTAGACTGTTACGAGAACAGAAACGAGGTGTATCATGCAGTATCGTAGTGACAGAAAAGGAACGAAGCTCTCCGTTCTGGGATATGGGTGCTTACGGTTTACCAAAGAAAATGGAAAAATAGATATTGATAAAACGGAAAAAGAGATCATGGAAGCAATCCGTTCAGGTGTCAATTATTTTGATACCGCTTATGTGTATGGAGGAAGTGAGGCCGCACTGGGCGAGATCCTTGCACGTAATGGGGTGCGGGAGCAGGTCTATATTGCGACCAAGCTGCCCCATTATCTGATCAAGTCCAAGGCAGGTCTGGAGAAATGCTTTCAGGAACAGTTGAAGAGGCTCAGGACTGACCATGTGGATTATTATCTCATGCATATGCTCAATGATGTGCAGACCTGGCAGGGACTGTGTGCCAAAGGTGTAGATCAGTGGATCAGGGAAAAGCAGGCTTCCGGGCAGATTGGCAGTATCGGATTTTCTTATCACGGAAACAGTGCTAATTTCAAAGAGCTTCTGGATGCATATGACTGGGATTTCTGCCAGATTCAGTATAATTATCTGGATGAGCATACCCAGGCGGGGCGGGAAGGCCTTCTCTATGCAGAAAGCAAAGGAATTCCGGTCGTTATCATGGAACCTCTGCGGGGCGGAAGATTAGTACAGCTTCTGCCGGAAGAGGCAAAGCTGTTATTTGCAGAAGCAGTGCCGAAGCGGACTCCGGCAGAGTGGGCATTTCGCTGGCTGTGGAATCAGACCGGGGTTACGGTGGTATTGTCTGGTATGAATTCGTTGGAAATGGTGCAACAGAACGTACAGGTGGCATCGGAATCCAAGGCAGGAGAACTGACAGGGGAACAGATGGAGCTTTATGAAAAGGTCAGACAGGAAATCAATCGGAAAATCAAGGTGGGATGCACTGCCTGCGGTTATTGTATGCCCTGCCCGAAAGGAATCGATATTCCGGGAACCTTCCGTTGCTATAATGAATTGTATACGGGAAGCCGTAAAGCCGGAAAAAAAGAATATCTGATGACCACGGCATTTCGGAAGAAGCAGAATCCGGCATCTGGTTGTGCTCAGTGTGGAAAATGTGAGCAGCACTGTCCGCAGCAGATTCCTATCCGGCAGAAATTAAAAGAAGCTTCCAGAGAACTGGAAGATCCAAGATATAAGTTTATGTCATTTGTAGTAAAGCATCTGCGGATCTGGCAGTAGTTTTTGATGAGAGACAGAAAGGATGAACAGAAGATGAAGAAGAATGTGACATTGATCGGTATGCCTGGTTCTGGAAAAAGTACAGTGGGAGTAGTTCTTGCAAAAGTGCTGGGGTATCATTTTGTGGATTCGGATCTGGTGATCCAGGAACAGACCGGAAAGCTTCTGCATGAACTGATCACAGAATATGGTGACGAAGGATTCCTGGAAATTGAAAATAAAGTAAATGTGGGTCTTCAGGTGGAAAGGTCTGTGATCGCCACAGGAGGAAGTGCGGTATTCGGAGAAGAAGCCATGGAGCATTTGCGAGAGATCTCTACGGTCGTGTATCTGAAGCTGTCTTATCCAAATCTGAAAAAACGTCTGGGAGACTTGAAGAAGCGCGGCGTTGTGCTGAAACCAGGTCAGACTCTGAAGGATCTGCTGGAATATCGGACTCCTTACTATGAAAAATATGCACATGTGGTAGTAGATGAGGAAGATATGGATATCCGTGGTGTGGTGGAGACGATCACCAGTCTTCTGGAAGAAGCGTAAGAAAATATTGGAACAGCCGTTTTCCTTCGGCGAAAGTCCGTTCCGGGTGCCATTGGACACCAAGGACGGGCTTTTTTTCATGTTCCAGAGCTTCGATGACGCAGTCGGGAGCCGTCTGAGTAATCAGAAGTCCGTCTCCAATCCGGCCGCAGCCCTGATGATGGGCACTGTTGACGATCATATCAGACCCATAGAGCTGAAACAAGGCAGAACCGGGAACATTATGGATAGAATGGTACTGGTCAGCATCTTTGTATTCATGGTTGGATGCAGTGGACAGGTGCTGGATGATCGTACCGCCAAAATACACATTGATCACCTGAAGCCCGCGGCAGATGCCAAGGACCGGTTTTCCGGCAGTGACAAAGGCATGGAGCAGGGAGAGCTGGGTTTTGTCAAGAAATGGATCCGGTGTGCGAGAACCAAGATCTGGCTCGTTCCACAGAGCCGGGTCTAAGTCACCGCCGCCGGGGAGCAGCAGCCGGTCACAGGAGGCGAGCTGTTCCGAAGATGGGGAAAGGCTGACCAGATAGTTGCAGCGTAAGGCTTTTAACGCATTTTCATAATTGGCAGTCAGGTGCGGGTAACCGGCGATCAGAACATTCATGGGCTGCTCCTGTGGGGTGGCGGGTCTTGATATAAGGATATGTGGATGACGGCAGCAGTGCTAATAAGAAGAAAGGTCTGCATATAATGACTGAGAGCGAATGTATCGGAGCAGAATATGGAACTTCAACAGCAATACATAGAGCAGGCTATAAACCTGCATAACAATAATCCGGTGGTGGATGCTCATCTGGATCTGGCTGCAGAGCTTGTCTATCGGGTAAGAAATGGTGAAATGAATCCTCTGCGAACATATTATCTTAAAAATCTGCGGGCAGCGGGCGTGAATCTGGTGGTATCGTCCGTCTACCAGTCAGACCGGCAGCTTCTGGAGGAAGGATACGAAGGCGCCTTGTGGCAGATCCATGTGCTGCAGGAAGCGATCCGGGCGGATCCGGAGTTTATGGAAGTGCGGACCTGTAAGGATCTGGACATGGCACTTGCCACCGGGCGGATCGGTGTCCTTCTCTATATGGAAGGACTGGACTGCATCGGTACAGACCTTGACCGGTTATATCAGTTGTGGGAGATGGGAGTCAGAGGCGCCTCTCTCACCTGGAGCAGGGAAAATGCGCTGGCTCACGGCTGCTGCAAAGCAGGAGAGCGGATACAGATCCCCGGTGGTCTTACGGCCCTTGGAGCATGTGCGGTCCGTGAGATGGAACAGATGGGGATGTTTCTGGATGTAAGCCACTTAAATGACGACGGATTCGAGGATGTGGACTGGATCGCACAAAAGCCATTTCTGGCAACTCATTCCAACAGCCGGAGAGTCTGGTTCAATTACCGGAACCTGCGGGATGACCAGATGCGGCGGCTGGCAGCCAGAGGCGGCATGATGGGACTGAATGGGTGCCGCTGTATCGTCGGCTGCGAAGGAGACCAGGATCCGCTAGAGATGCTGTGCCGACATGTAGAATATGAAGCAGCCCTGATCAGCCCGGAACATGTAGGATATGGATTTGATTTCTGTGACTCCTTAAGCGCGGCCCAGTCCGGCCTGGAAATTTCAGCAGAACAGGGAGATGCCCTGAAAGACCACCGTCAGATCATACTTCTCACCGCAGCCCTTCTTCAACGTGGCATGCCGGAAACCTATGTGCAGAAAATCATCGGCGCAAACTTCTTGGAGTATTTCCGGAAGATGTTACCTAGGTAAAATTGTGTGAAATCTATAACAGACTCGGACGATAGCAATAAACTGCGCTGTATGACTTGGAGCGAGCTGGAAGGTGATGGCGTATTGACTGGCGCGTACACAATATGTGTACGTGATCAGGCAGTACGTCATCACCTTCCTGTCCGATACACGTCATACGAGCTTTTATGCTATCATTCGAGGCTGTCGCAATTTGGAAATCTTAATTGACGAAACCGCAGAGCAGGAATATACTGAAAAATAGTGGGGAAACCGAACAAAAGACGCAGGGGGAAATATGGGATGAAAATGGAAAAGTATCTGGAACCACAGTATATCAACCGGTTTCTGTGGATGTTTTTTGCAATTATTGTGATGGGCATCGGCCTGTCATTTATGTTTATCGCAAATATGGGAACGGATCCATTTTCGACCATGAACCGGGGACTCGTTATGGTGCTTCCCATTTCGTATGGAAACTGTCAGCTGATCTGCAATATTTTCTTTTTTATTCTGGTGCTTATCTTCCAGAGAGATCAGATCGGTCCGGGAACGGTTGTAAATATGCTGCTGATCGCATACATTGCTGAGTATCTGGAAAAAGTGTGGAAAGCCACTTCGTTAATCGGGGAGACGCCATCTATGACAATTCGTATTGTGATGCTTATTATCGGCATGACTTCCTTCGTGGCGGCTGCAGCTGTATATATGACTGCAGAGCTGGGAACAGCACCTTGTGATGCGTTCGTGATTCTGGTGGCAAATCATCTGCCATTTTCCTTCCGAACTGTTCGGATGGCCTTGGATTTCAGTGCAGTCGTGATCGGATGGATCTGCGGAAATACACCGGGAGTGATGACATTTCTGATCGTACTGACCATTGGACCGGTGGTGTCCTGGTTTGGAAAACATGTGGCAGTGAAGCTCTTTAAGAAAGAAACTTCTTTTGTATAGATTTGTGCTTGACAATCCGAAGGTTCTCACCTAAAATAACCGTATATTGACAGGCGATGAAAAGAATAAGTAGTGATCCATGGGAAGCCACAGAGAGCTGCCGGCAGGTGAGAGGCGCGGGGAAACAGGATCATGAATACCTCTTGGAGCTTCTCTCTGAAACAATTATTGCGGGTAGGAGATGACGGCGGCACCCGATATCGTGCGAGGGTATCTGAAGGATGTTTGCGTATGCAAGAATAATTGTATTTTCATTCAGACAGCATGTACCCGGTGAGGCAGTGCGTGTGAGCGTACTGTGAAAAAAGGTGGTAACACGGGATTCTATCACTCCCGTCCTTTGTAAGAAGGGCGGGAGTATTTTTATGCAAAAATATGTGGAAAGCTTCTGTCCGAGTCACATATTTCTATGGAGAAAAAAGGAGAACAAAGATGCAGGTTTATGACGAACTGGTAGCCCGGGGACTGATCGCCCAGGTAACAAACGAAGATGAGATCAGAGAGATGGTAAATAACGGAAAGGCAGTATTTTATATTGGATTTGACCCGACTGCTGACAGCCTTCATGTAGGACATTTCATGGCACTGTGTCTGATGAAGAGACTGCAGATGGCAGGCAACAAACCGATCGCCCTGATCGGAGGCGGTACTGCTATGATCGGAGACCCGTCAGGTCGTACGGATATGCGTCAGATGATGACGAAAGAGACTATTCAGCACAACTGCGACTGTTTCAAAAAGCAGATGAGTAAATTCATCGACTTCTCAGATGGTAAGGCGATCATGGTAAATAACGCGGACTGGCTGCTTCCGTTGAATTACATTGAGATGCTCAGAGACGTTGGAGCACACTTCAGCGTGAACCGTATGCTGACCGCTGAATGTTACAAGAAGAGAATGGAGAAAGGCTTAAGCTTCCTGGAGTTCAACTACATGATCATGCAGAGCTACGACTTCTACATGCTGTATCAGAAATACGGCTGTAATATGCAGTTTGGTGGTGATGACCAGTGGTCCAACATGCTGGGAGGAACTGAGCTGATCAGAAGAAAGCTTGGAAAAGATGCACATGCCATGACTATCACTCTTCTGCTGAACTCTGAAGGAAACAAGATGGGTAAGACTGCCAAAGGCGCTGTATGGCTGGATCCGGAAAAGACTTCCCCATACGAGTTCTACCAGTACTGGAGAAATGTTTCCGATGCAGATGTGCTCAAGTGCCTGCGTATGCTCACATTCCTGCCGCTGGAGCAGATCGATGAGATGGATAAGTGGGAAGGAAGTCAGCTGAACGAAGCAAAAGAGATCCTGGCATATGAACTGACCAAGCTGGTTCACAGTGAGGAAGAAGCAAAGAAAGCGCAGGAAAGTGCACGTGCACTGTTCGGAGCAGGTGCAGGTGACGGATCTGACGCACCGGTTGCAGAGCTTTCTGAAGAGGATTTCAAAGACGGACAGGTAGATATCCTGACCATCGTGCATAAAACTGGTCTGGCAGCATCACGTTCTGAGGCGAGAAGAAATGTACAGCAGGGCGGTGTGACTGTTGACGGAGAGAAAGTAACCGATATTGCTGCAGCTTATACCAGGGAGCAGTTACAGACAGGTCTTCTTGTAAAACGTGGAAAGAAGAACTTTAAGAAAGTGATCGTGAAATAAACATGGCAAGACAGGAAAAAGCAGGGCAGGCGCAAGTCTGCCCTCTTGCTAAAAAATGCGGTGGCTGTGATTATCAGGGAATCGCATACGAAGAGCAGTTAAAGAAAAAAGAACAGACGGTGAAAAAACTCATGAAGGGTATGGGTGAGATCCTGCCGATCATCGGTGCAGAAGATCCCTATTGTTATCGTAATAAAGTTCATGCAGTATTTTCCAGAAGACGAAATGGTGAGATCGTCTCCGGTATTTATCAGGAGGGAACTCATAAGGTGGTTCCGGTGGAAACCTGTCAGATTGAGGATCAGAAGGCAGATGCCATCATCGGAACGATCCGGGGACTTCTGAAGTCCTTCAAGATCAAGGTTTATGATGAGGATACGGATTATGGTCTGCTTCGTCATGTGCTAATCCGTACCGGTGCGAAGACCGATCAGATCATGGTGGTGCTGGTGACCCGTTCTCCGATCTTCCCGTCTAAAAATAATTTTGTCAAAGCACTACGGGCAGTCCACCCGGAAATCAGTACGGTAGTCTTGAATGTAAATGAACGCAAGACCAGTATGGTACTGGGGGCAAGAAATATTACCTTATATGGAAAAGGATATATAGAGGATGAGCTGTGCGGATGCCGGTTCCGGATCTCGCCAACATCCTTTTATCAGATTAATCCAGCGCAGACAGAGAAGCTCTATAAGACAGCCATGATGCTGGCGCGCCTGAATAAGAGAAATGTGGTGGTGGATGCTTACTGTGGAATCGGAACCATTGGTATGGTAGCGGCAAAGACTGTAAAAGAAGTGATCGGTGTGGAACTCAATGGCGAAGCAGTACGGGATGCAAAAGTGAATGCGCATCTTAACAATATGAATAATATTCGCTTTGTAGAAGGAGATGCCGGTGTCTTTCTGGAAGGTATGGCTGACCGGGAAGAGACTGTAGATGTGGTCTTCATGGATCCGCCGAGAAGTGGAAGCAGTGAAGCATTTTTGCAGTCTCTGCTTGTGATCCGCCCGAAGAAGATCGTCTATATTTCCTGCGAGCCACAGACACAGGCAAGAGACTTGCAGGCTTTGAAAAAAGATTATAAAATAGAAGCGATTCAGCCAGTGGACATGTTCCCTATGACCGAGAAGATCGAGACCGTGGTACTGCTGACGAGAAAAGAGTAGCACAGAATAAGGGGTGTAAAAATGGATAAAACATACAGGATCCTGGTGATCAATCCGGGATCTACATCGACGAAGCTTTCCATGTTTGAAAATGAGACATGCTTATTTACGGAAGATGTTTTTCATGATTCATCGGTATTGAAGCAATTTCCGACCATCAATGACCAGTTGGACTATCGCATGGAAGTAGTTGATAAATTTCTGAAAGATGGAAATATTGACCTGACCGGAGTGGATGCCATCGTTGGAAGAGGCGGTGGATGCTATTCCGTGGAAGGTGGTATCTACAAGATTGATGATCGTCTGATCCAGGATACCAAGGCTGCAAAGGGTGGACTTTATCATTCTTCCATGCTGGGCGTGCAGATGGCAGATGTCCTTCATAAAAAATACGGCGGCATCATGATTATGATGAATCCGCCTATTGTAGATGAACTTTGTGATCTGGCCCGTGTGACCGGAGTAGACGGCGTTTATCGTCGTGCAGTCTGCCATGCATTGAATCTGAAAGAGACAGCCAGAAGACATGCCATCAGCCTTGGAAAGAAATACGAAGATTGCAATTTTATTGTCTGCCATATTGACGGTGGAATCTCTATCACTGCTCACAAAAAAGGAAAAATGATCGATGGAAATGATGCAGGCGGTGGAGAGGGACCATTTACCCCAACCCGAATGGGAACCATGGCGGTGACAGATATTACCCGTTATTTCTGGGATAAGACACCGGCGGAGATGAAATCTCTCTGCAGCCAGACCGGAGGGTTAAGCAGCTATTTTGGAACATCCAACTCTGATACTATTCACAAGATGGTGGAAGAAGGAGACAAAAAGGCTACCCGTGTCTGGAATGCCATGATCTATCAGGTGATCAAATATATTGGTTCTATGAGTACAGTACTGCAGGGAAAAGTAGACGGAATCGTGCTGACCGGTGGATTGCTTCGCTTCCCGGAGGTAGAAGAAAAGATTCGCGAGAGCTGTGGCTGGATCGCACCGGTGACTTCCTACCCAGGTGAATTTGAGCAGGAAGCCATGGCATTTGGCGCGCTCCGCGTACTTCGCGGAGAAGAGGAAGCGAAGATCTATCCAGGCAAACCAGTGTGGGATGGATTTAAGGATTGAAAAAGAGAATCGTATTCTCGCTTTGAATTGCTGAGGGTACGTTGAGGTTCTCTTTTGATCAGCTGGCAGAGTTGTTTACCAGACTCTTCACATGTTCGATGAAACTCTCAGCAGTACGTGACAGCTGATGATTTTTATTCCAGATCAATGCGTAGGAAGCCATGGCGTCCGGATGATCGATCCTGCGGATACAGGAACCGGCATTTTGTGCCATATTGGAAATAGAAGCCGGATAGATAGCAACACCAACTCCACATCGACTTAATTCACAGGCGTTCATCATATGGGCAATACGACCTCGTATGACGGGCGTCTTTCCTGTTTCGGTAAACCATTTGTCGATCTCGCTTTTCCGGGATTCACGGGAAGGAATCAGAAGCTCATAAGGAATAAGCTCTTCTGGTGCAAGCGGTTCGTCCTTATGGAGAGCTAAGGGATGATCTTCCGGAAATACAGCAACCCATGGTTCCTGAAAGACGGGGAGAACTTCGTAGCCTTCTTTGTTATAAGGAGCAGTGATCATGGCCACTTCACACAGTCCCTTGGAGACTCTGGCATGTACATCATCGGTATTGCCGTTCCACAGATTGTACTGCACATGAGGATGCTTCTTCTGGAAAGAGGAGATCCACTGGGCAAAGAGCCGGGGACCGCAGCCCTCCACGGAAGCGATATAAAGTGTGCCTTGCAGCCCCTCCTTCACTTCGCGAACTTCTTCAGAAGAGCGGCTGACCAGATCAAGAATCTGATTGGCATACTGAAGAAACAGTTCGCCTTCTTTTGTAAGGGTGATCTTATGGGGGCTTCGCATAAACAGCTTTGTATCAAGCTCCTGTTCCAGATCCTGAATCTGACGACTTAGAGGCGGCTGAGCAATGTTGAGCTTTTCTGCAGCTCTGGTAAAGCTCTTCTCTTCTGCAACTGCTTTAAAATAGCGGATATGGCGTAATTCCATAGCGTGGCTCCTTTACGAATAATACCTGAAAAGTATTGATATATTTTCATTATATATACCATGAAAATGAAATGCAAGAGATGGGTTTTTACAGCGTGTGAACAATATATGAATAATTTGTAAAAAAAGTTTGAAAAAGTTGTTGACATTTATGCTCGAGAATGGTACTATAGTCGAGCTGGCTGCGAGAACAGCTGGTAACACACAAACAGTCAATCACATAACAACAAACAGCTTTGAAAAAAGTTAAAAAATTTGTTGACAAGATACGACAGAGTGTGATAAGATATTAGAGTTGCTGCTGAGGCAACGAGATAAAACATGAACCTTGATAATTAAATAGTGCTTTGAAAATCTTCGAAAATTCTTTTGAAAATTTTTAAACGAACAGCTTTAACTTATATAAGTCAAAGCAACCTAGAAACAGTAACGGATAGAACAGCCAAGTGTTGTTCTGAACGGAACAAACTTTAATCGAGAGTTTGATCCTGGCTCAGGATGAACGCTGGCGGCGTGCTTAACACATGCAA